>Ga0209506_1001291_pt1 | contig 27121 bp, 28 predicted proteins | sample AD_JPNHG2_MetaG_FD_184409 | JGI IMG/M metagenome (GOLD analysis project Ga0209506, IMG submission 184409) | Active sludge microbial communities of municipal wastewater-treating anaerobic digesters from Japan - AD_JPNHG2_MetaG (SPAdes) (version 2) | ecosystem: Engineered > Bioreactor > Anaerobic...
TGACACCAACAGGCGATTTGAAAAAGCTGACGGAGGAACTCGAAAAAGGGATCTCCCTTGCGAAGTGCAGGCCGTGCGGCTGCATGAGAGGGGCCCTGGAGGAGATCCGCGGCCGATTGAAAGCCGTCGCGGGCCCGGAGGCCGCAGCACTGAAGCGGAAGGCAGAAGAATGGCTGGGCAAGACGGAGGAGAGCCTCTACACCTGACTGGGCTGCAGGCACTGCCACCCGGCGGTGGCGATGAACCGGTTCCACGAGGCCTTCCCCGAGCAAGGGAAACCCGACTCCCCCGGCTCCGGGATCGGGGCAAGGGCAGCCCAATGGCCCCCTGTCGCAGGGGAATACGTCGTTCTCCGCGGGAACCGGGGCCGCCATGTCGCCGTCTCCACCCTGGCGAGCCCCGATCTGGCGGACGAGCTCGCACGCCTGGCGCCGAAAGATCTCTGCATCGTCGGGAAGACGGAGACGGAGAACATCGGCATAGACAAGATCATTCAGAACACCATCACCAATCCCTCCATTCACGCTCTCATCGTCGCCGGCAGGGAACCGGAAGGGCACAGGAGCGGCGCAACGCTGCTGGCCCTCTGCGAGAAGGGTGTGGACGAGAAGATGAGAGTGATCGGGTCTCCGGGAAGAAGGCCCGTTCTGAAAAATGTCTCCCGCCAGGAGGTGGAAGCCTTCCGCAGCCAGGTGAGGGTCATCGACATGATCGGCTGCGAGGATGCCGGGGCCATAGCGGAAAAGGTGCGTGACCTTGCAGGGAACATGCACCTTTCCTGCGGCACCACAACCATCGCCTCCACCGTGAAGCCTCTTGCCCCGAAGCTTGCTGAGGTGGTGCAGGCGGAAGAGACGACGGCACCTGAATTGGACAGGAAGGGCTATTTCGTGATCCTGCCGCTGCCGGAACGGGGAATCATCTCGGTCGAGCATTACGCGAACGACAACACGCTCCTCAGGCGCATCGAGGGGAAGGATGCCAGAAGCCTTTATCACACGATCATCAGAAACGGCTGGGTCTCCCAGCTCTCCCATGCCGCCTACCTGGGAAAGGAGCTGGAACGTGCGGCGCTTTCGATGAAGCTGGCGTTCCCGTATAGGCAAGACGGATTTTGAGAGCGCGTCAGGCCTCGCCGAACGGCACTCGCCAACGGCAAGGCCAGGCGTCCTCCCGCCGCCATGATGACCTTGCCTCGCCGACACCCCCCTTTCGCGCGACCCCGCTCCAATGCACAGCATACCGGATGTCAATCCATGTTCCGGGATGCCGGAATGGAAGGAAGTCACCTTCCCAGGATCTCGTCCACTTCCTCCTGGGAGAGGACCTGGGCGACATAGCGCGCCCCCGTGAGCGCCTCGATGTGGGAGGCGAAGGCCCTCAGGTGGTTCCCGGAGCCCTCCTCGAGATTCCCGTAGACCCGCCGGAGGTCGGTCTTCGTTGTCCCGTCGATCGCGGCCCGGAGATCCCGGATGTCCGTCTCTTCGATCCATGCGCCGGCCATCATGGCCCCCAAGAGAGACGTCAGCCCCTGCGCCACCAGCTTCCGGTAGAGCTCTTTAAGATTCGGGTCGTTGAACACACCGATTTGCGCCGAGGCCGGGTCCGGGATGCCGTACTTCACGAGCAGTCTCAGCACCGCATCCATGTGTTTCTGTTCGGATGCCTTGATGTCGCTGAAGACCAGAGAGCCCCAGGTCTCGTACATGGCGATGTAGACGTCCCGGGCCAATTTTTCCTCTTCGCGGATGAAGACGAGCTGCTCCTGCTCCTCCGGCGTGAGACCCGCGGCCAGGACCGGAGCGACCGACACGAAGAGAGCCGCAGCGAGCAGCCCTGCAACAGCCATTTGCCTGCATATCTTCTTTCTCATCGTCAGACCTCCCTGCTGAATTCTGCGGTCCGCACCGACATTCCTCGGCGCCTTGCCGACTATCCCTGAGCAAGCCAAGTGCCAGGACCCCCGGTCGTGCCTGATCCGCTGATATCCCGGCGGTTTTCTCAAGTCGCACCCTGCCCCGACGGGACGGCGGCCTGCATGTTCTGCACCGGACGCGCAAATCCTGCACCGCTGACTACGACCGTCCTTCTCTGCAGGCGGGCTCTCCTTGACAACCGGGCGGGGTTCCCCCTATATGGTCCATGAGGGCGTGACAACATTCGAGCGGGCGGTCGTGTGAATCCCATGAGAACTCTCCTCCCCTTCCGGGCGGGTCTGTTTTTGCTGCTGGCCGTTTTCACCGCCGCCTTGGTCTATGTGACGCATCAGAATGCGGCCATCGCCCGCTCCCTTGCGTCGAAAACCGTGGAAAGCACCGCCCTGGCGCTGTCCACGGCCGCGGAAAACGCCCTGCGGCGGTTCGGTAGCGACCGGGAGCCGGTGCGGGAGATCCTCTCGGACCGCGTCATCGCCTACGCGTTCATTGCCGGCCGGGACGGTACGATCCTGTTTCACACCAACCCGGCACGGGTCGGGGCGACCCTGACCCGCGAGGAGATCGGGGACTGGCACCCCGGTCCCGCCGCGGGCCGGCCGGTCCTGCTCGGCACGGGGGTCCCCGCCTGGGAATTCGATTTCCCCCTCCACCGCCCCGACGGCTCGGAAGAAATGCTGCGGCTGGTCCTCAACACGGCGCAGGCGGATCTCGTCTCGTCCTGGACCGCGCGGATGTGGTGGATCGTCGGCTCCGTCCTGGCCCTCCTCTGGACCGTGGGACTTCTCTTCGAGCGGGCGGTGACGCGCTATGTCCGGCTGCAGGCGCTCCAGGAGGAAAAGGAACGGCTCTCGCTCGTCGGCCGGATGACCGCCGTGCTGGCCCACGAGATCCGGAACGCCATCACGGGCGTCAAGGGCTACGTGCAGTGGGCCGACGAAAAGACCGACGCGGCGCAGCCGGCGAAGACGGCCCTGAAGGCCGTCCTGCAGGGGACGGGCCGGATCGAGACGCTCGTCAACGAGCTGCTGCAGTTCTCGAAGGAGGAGGAATACCGGGTGGAGCCCGTCGCCCTCGCGCCGGTCGCCCGCGAGGCACTGCGGGACGCCCTGGCGTCGTGGGACGGCAAGGCGGAGGTCCTCGTCGGGGAAGGCATCCTTGTGCGGGCCGACCGGGACAGGCTCTACCGCGCCATCGCGAACGGCATCCGCAATGCGGCGGAGGCCGCCGGCCCGGGGGGAACGATACGGGTGTCGGCCGCAGCCGACGGGCGCCGGGTTGCTCTGCGAATCGAGGACACGGGGCCGGGCCTCACCGCGGAGGCCGCCTCGAGGGTCTTCACGCCCTTCTTCACCACGAAGGCCGACGGCACGGGCCTGGGCCTCGCCTACGCCCGCAAGGTGATCGGCGGCATGGGGGGGACGATCGACCTGAAAAACAGGAAAGACGCGCGGGGGGCCGTCCTGGACATCCGGCTCCCGGCCGCCTGAGGTGCATCCATGAAAAAATCCATCCTCGTTGTCGACGACGATCCCCTGATCCGCTCGTTCATCGCGACGATCCTGAGGGAGGAGGGGCACCGCGTCGAGGAGGCGGCATCGGGCAGAGCCGGCCTCGAAAAATTCCAGGCCGCGGAATTCGATCTCGTCGTCACGGACCTGCGGATGCCGGACCTCTCGGGACTCGACCTGATCCGGGAAGGCCGGAAGCTGCGCCCCGAGTCGCGGTGGGTCATCATCACGGCTTACGGCTCGATCGGCAATGCCGTCGAGGCGATGAAGGTGGGTGCCTCGGATTACCTGACGAAGCCCTTCGGCAGCCCGGAGGAACTGCGCCACGTGATCCGGCGCGTGCTCAAGGAGGCGGACCAGGAGCGCAAGCTCTCTCTCCTCGCGGAAGAGCTGGGCAGGCAGTACCCGCCGGCGGAGCTGATCTTCCTGGGCAAGGCGATGGCGCCGGTCAGGCGGCTCGTCGAGGAGGTGGCTCCCACGCCCGCGACCGTGCTGGTCGCCGGTCCGAGCGGGACGGGAAAGGAGCTGGTGGCGAGGCTGATCCACCAGTGGAGCCCGCGCCGGGACGGCCCCTTCGTGGGCGTGCACTGCGGGGCGCTGGCCGAGACCCTGCTGGAAAGCGAGCTCTTCGGGCACGAGCGGGGGGCCTTCACGGGCGCCACGGCGATGCGCAAGGGCCGGTTCGAACTGGCCGACGGCGGCACGCTGTTTCTCGATGAGATCGGCGATGTATCGCCCGCGATCCAGGTCAAGCTGCTCCGCGTCCTCCAGGAAAAGCAGTTCGAGCGGGTCGGCGGCACCCGGACGCTGACCGTCGACGTGCGGATCATCTCGGCGACCCATCGGGACCTGCGCGCGGCCGTCGCCGAGGGCCGGTTCAGGGAAGATCTCTATTACCGCCTGAGCGTCTTTCCCATCGAGCTGCCGCCGCTGAAGGCGCGAAGCGACGCCATTCTCCCCCTGGCGGAGTACTTCGCCGCAAAGTTCGGGGCCGCCTTCGGAAAGCGGGTCCCGGCGCTCTCCGAGGATGCGAAGAGCGCCCTCGTTTCCTACGGCTGGCCCGGGAACATCCGCGAGCTGCAGAACGTAATCGAGCGGGCCGTCATCCTCTCGTCGGGGACGATCGAGGCCTCGCAGCTCAACCTCGATTCCGAACCCGACCGGCGCGGTGCGGCCGAGGGCCTCCTGAAATCGAGCGAGCGGGAGCTGATCCGGAAAACGCTGGAGGAATCGGGCGGAAACCGGCGGAAGGCGGCCGAGGTTCTGGGCATATCCCTGCGGACGCTGCAGTACAGGATCAAGGAATTCGGGCTGTGACCGGCCCGCGCAAGCCCTGCACAGCGCGTGCAGATTTTGCGCGGCGCCCGAACCCGCAGGCAGCCGTGTGATCGATAAAACGATTTTGATTTCATACAGTTGAGAAATCCCCGCCCGATGGCATCCGCTTTGCTCATAGAGGCGTCAAGATCATGCCGAAAGGAGCAAGACCGATGAAGTTCAAAACATTTGTGATGATTCTGGCCTCCGCATCCCTGATCGCGGCGGCCCTGCCGGGTGACTCGGACGCGCGGGGCGGCGGGAGATCCGGAGGGCAAGGCGGTCAGGGCCCGGGCCTGCAGACGCAGTCCATGGAGCAGAACCGGGTGCGCGAGCAGAACCGATACCAGCAGGGCAAACAGGCACAATCCAAATCCGCACAACAGAAGAAGGGCAACACCTATGGCCCCGGCGACGGAACGGGCAACAAGGGTGACAGGCCGCTTGACGGGACGGGCTACGGCGCACCCGCCAACCGGTAATCGGCTCGCGGCAACACGGGGCAGGATGGCCCTTGCCCTCCTGCCCCTTCTGGCGCTTCTCTTTCTCGTCGGACCCGCGGCGGCGGACGAGCGCGGCCTCGTGCTGCCCGAGAGCGGCATCCGCTACCCGGACGGCTTCGACATCAACACGGTAGGCGTCATCCGGGGCAAGGCATCCGATATCCTGATCCCGGAGAGCGGGCCCGTCCGGTTCCGGGTTGCTGCGGACAGGGACACCTATACGGTCCTGGCGGCCCCGCCCTGGTACTGGAATGACCTGAAAGGGAATCAGGTGGACGGGATGACCGTCCAGGTCCGCGGCTCGAAGACCCTGGGCAAGGACGGGAACCTGTACCTGATCGCCCAGGAGATCCTGATTCTTCCGTCGAACCGGGTGATCGTCTTCCGCGGGGAGGATGGGGCCCCGTCGTGGCGGGGAACCGGCTTCAGCGGCGAGCGAAAGGGCGGGTTCGGCTCTCCCATGCACGGAGAGGGCGCGGGCCGCGGCATGGGGGCAGGAGGTCGGGGAAGAAGATGACACACATTGGCCGGAATGTCGGAAAATGCCTGTCGATCGCCGTGCTGGCGACGGCCCTGCTTCTTGCTTCCGTCCCGAAGGCTGCGGGTTCCGACTGGGAGCTGGGAGCCCGTCTCGGCTACGAGTCCAACGTGAACCGCTCGCTGGACGACGCCAAGGGGGATACGGCGTTGACGGCCCATGGATCATACGCCCGATCGCCGTCGGGGGAGTCGCGGGTGGACTGGACCCTCAGGGCCACGGTCTCGGGGTCGGCCTACGCGAGCGAGAGCGACCTCAACCAGATCAGCGGTTTTGTCGCCCCCGGGATCTCCGTTTTCCTCAGTCCGGTGTGGAGCCTGAATGCTGCCCCCTTCCTGAGGGGCAAGGCGGTGAGCGATTCCGAGCAGTCGGCTATCGCCTACGGCGTCCGCGCGTCGCTGTCGCAGCGGTGGGATTCCCGGTTCTACACGGGGCAGTATTACGTCTACACGAACAGCAGCGCCGATGAGGAGGTCTATTCCTATTCCGAGAATGCCGTCGGCATCCTGGCGGGTGTGAACTGGACCGCCGCCTTCTTCACGGAAATCGGCTACGAGTTTGCCCACGGGGATTCGTTCGTCACCTCGGCGTCGCAGATCACGGCGGCGTCGATGCCCGCGCGGGGCCGGGGCTACCGCTACGGCTACTCGCCGGCTTTCGACGCCCTCGTCGTCAAGGACACCGTCGACCGGCATTGCCTCAGCATCAATGCCGGCTACGACATCACGAAAGCGATCTACGCGGTCTCGGGTTATTCCTACACGAGTGAGAGCGGGAATCTCGGTTCGCTGGACAGCCACGCGGTCTTTGTGGGGCTGGGCTACCGCTTTTAGGCCGTCAGGCCTCACCCGGTGATGGAGGCCCGGGCCTTCTGCACGAACCCTCCGGGTTTCACCACTCGATGCCTTTGGACTTCAGGTAAACCTGCATCTCCCGCAGCCCCAGCCTTGCCGCCTTTTTCATGTCCTCCAGGGCCTGGTGCCTCTCCCCCTGCGCCCAGCAAAGCGACGCCCGGTTGCAGTAGGCCCTGACATACTGCGGGTCGACCGAGACGGCGCTGGTGTAGTCCTCGACGGCCTTCGAATACCGGCCCGCCTTCTCGTGCGCGACGGCCCGGTTGAAGTAGATCTCGGGCGACCGCGGGGCCTGCACCAGGGCCCGGGTGTAGTCGCTGACGGCGCGCCCGTAGTTCCTGAGGGCGAGGTAGGCGTTGGCCCTCCGGAAGGCGGCGACGGCCTCGTCATCGATCACGCCGCCGGACTGTTCGATCCGGGCGTCCGGCTCGGGCCCGAAGGCCGGGGGGCTGATCTGGATCTCGGCAAGGCTCTCCGGGGTGGGGTCGCGCTCAGACCAGCCGTTTGCCGACCCCCGTTTCGGGCCGTCCGGTTTTTCCGTGATCCCCAGGATGTCGGCGAGTCGGTCTTTCATCGTCAAGGCACCCGGCTGAACCCTTCAGCATTCGGGAACAGCAAAGGAAAGAGAGATTTCGTGAAATCCTCCCCCGACCCTCATTTTCCAAAGGAGGGGGTTCCAGGGTCTTCCCCCTTTGCAAAAAGGGGGAACGAGGGGGATTGTCTCCCGTCAAATCGAGCGGAGTCACCGGAGGGAAAATCAACGTGGCATGCGGCGTCTCCCGCGCACGCGGCACAGGCGGAAACCACGACGGCACAGACCGCGGCGAATGGGCTCTTTCCCCGGTCTGGCGTCTGGCGAGATCGGCAGTATGGCAAACCCCCGATGCCGGCCTTCCCCTCCGTCGGCTGCATCGATGACCGATCATAGCCCGATCCGGCCGATCCGTAAAGAGGAAAGATCGTCTCGGGATTGCCTGCCCGGGAATTTTCCTGTAGAAGAGTGCTGCAGGCAATCAGAGCGCGGGAGGAAAGGGATGGCCATTGTCACGTTCCGATCGGAGTCCATTCTCAGGGAGGGGCTTTCCGTGGAGAACCGGGCGGGAAAGTTCACGGTGCTCATGGACGAGCCCGAGACGCTGCGGGGGACCGACACCGGGATGAACCCCGTCGAGATGCTGCTGTGCTGCCTGGGGGCCTGCCAGTGCATCGTCGCGCGGCTCTTTGCCAGGGCCCGGAAGATCGACGTCCGGGATTTCCGGGTCGAACTCGAGGGCGACCTCGATCCCGACGGCTTTTTGAGGGGCAAGGACGGCGTGCGGGCCGGATTGCACGAGATCCGCTACACCGTCCACATCAAGACGGATGCGGATGAAGAAAAAGTCCAGGAATTCCTGGACTTCGTGAAGAGCCGCTGCCCCGTGAACGATTCCCTGCTCGGGCACGTCCCGATCGTGCAGAAGGGAGTCGTCATCGAGAGGTGACGCCCGCCCTGCCCTTCGGCGGGTCGCGAAAGGCGGCGTTGGGGTTCACCAGGGGGTCCCAGGCGCATTTCGCGCAGTAGTAGGCGGGCCAGACGCACCCGCAGCCCGAACCGACGAGTTCGAACTGCGCGCAGGTGTCGCAGACGCCGGCGCCGCATCCCAGGCACAGGACAAACACGGCGTTGGCTCGGCACGTCTCGCATGCCTTCTGCTGCGCTTCCATGCGTAATGTCTTTTCGTGCCCGCGGGGACCCCTCTTCGCAGCAAAGGTCCCCGGCCGGCGTGCGGTGGATCGCACCGACCCGGACTCAGTGCGCCCTGGCCCGCTTCGCCGCCCTGGGGCTCTTTTCCTCGACACCCTTCGTCCAGTCGCGGAAGGCGATCAGGATCGTGTCCACGGCCCCTTCGATCCCCACCTTCTCCGTGTTGATCACGAGGTCGTAGTTCAGCGGGTCCATGGCGTCGGCCTGGAAATACTTCTTCACGAAGGCGATCCGGTCCGCGTCACGCTTCTCGATGTAGCTCTGCGCGTCGGGGCGCGAGAGATTGCGGATGCGCATCATGCTCTGGATGCGGTACTCGAGGGGCGCGATGATCTTCACGCGGAAGGTCGTCTCCGGCGGCAGGATGTAGCCGGCGCCCCGGCCCACGATGATCGCGTTGCCGTGCTTGCCGATCGTGGCGATGACGCTCGTGAGGTGCTTGAGGTAATCGCTCGGCCACAGGTGCCTGGAGACGAACATGGAGTTGATCCAGCTCTCCATGGTCGTCATGGCCTTCTCGTCGAGCGTCTCGACGACCTTCGTGCTCATCTTGGAGCTTTCGGCCACGTGCTGGATGATCTGCCCGGCCATGAGGTCCATTTTCGTCTTCTGGGCCAGCAGCCGCGCGATCTCGCTGCCGCCGGCGCCGGCCTGCCGGGAGATCGTGATGGTGAAGACGTTCTCCGGCTTCTTCTCGCGCTGCCACTTCTCCAGCTGTTCCTGTACGATCTTCGCCTCGATCTCGCTGTCCTTGATCTGCACGTCCCGCGTGTAGTCGGGACAGTTGACATTGAAGATCGAGTCGGTCGTGATGCTGAAGCGTTTCTGACATTGCTCGCGCCAGGCACAGATGGAGCACACTTTCCTGTCCGTACTCATCGTTTCTTACCCCCTTCGTTTCGATAGAGGCGTCCGAGTTTCAGCCTGTCGCCCTCTGCCTTTCGCCTTACGCCTGTCACCTTCAGCCTCTGGCGCCCGCCTGTTTCGCCCCGCCCATGGCCTCGAACCCGCTCACGATGTCGATGAGCTCCTCCGTGATCGTGCTCTGCCTCTGCCGGTGGAACTGCCCGAAGAGCTCCTCGAGGCGCTCCTCGATGTTCTTTTCGGCGCTCTGCATGGCGGCCAGACGGCTGGCGTTCTCGCTGGCCAGCGAGTCGGCGAACGCCCGGTAGAGCGAAACGAACAGGTATTCCCGTATGAGAGCCCGAAAGATCGTCTCCCAGTCCATGGTAAACGTCGGGAGCGTCCTCGATTCCCACTTCTGTTTTTCGAGGCCCTTGAGCCACTCCCGGTCGACGGGAAGGAGCTTGAGGCTCTTCGGACGGTATGTCGCGCCGGAAACATACTCGTTGTAGTAGAGATACATGGTTTCGACCTGCTGCTTGAATCGCCAGTCTTCGATCACCATGGTGATGTCCTGCACCATGGGGGTGATGCCGGCCGTCGAGCCGGGGGTGCTGAGAATTTCCAGGACCTTCTGCCCCGAGTCCTCGAGGATGTCCGCGGCCCGCAGCCCCACGGAGATGACGATCCGGTTCTCTTTCGCGATCCCCAGGGCGTCCATTTCCGCGAGGGCATGGGCGGTGACGATGTTGTTGAACTGCCCGCATAGCCCCTGGTCGGTGCCGAAGACGATGGCCCCCATCCGCTTCTCCCCCTTCGACCGCATCGGGGCAAAGGTTCCCCGGCTGCGCTTGAGGACGACCTGGAGCCCCATCTCGACGGTCCGGTTGTACTCCGACAGGGACTCCACGGCCTTCTGGTACTGCCGGATGCTCACGGCCGCCAGGGCCTTCATGGTCTTCACGACGCCGAGGAGGTCCTGTGCGCTCTGGATCTTGCGCTTCAGCGACTCAATCGTTTGCATGGCTCGTCTCTTCCCGCATGGCTTCCGTGGCCTTGCCGGCCGCGTCGAGGAGCGTCTTTCGGTCATCGAGGGTCAGCTTGTCCCCCGACTCGATCCGCGCGCACAGATCGGCGGCCTGTGCAACGGCGGCCTCCCGCAGGGCCGCCTCGGCCGAGCCGATCCGGTCGATGGGGACCCGGTCCAGGCTTCCCCCCGTGATGGCCAGGAGCGACGCGATCTGTTCGGCCACCCGGATGGGCTTGTACTGGGGCTGCTTGAGGATCTCCCGGACGCGCCAGCCGCGCTCCAGGACCCGCCGCGTCGCCTCGTCGAGGCGCGTCCCGAAGCGGGAGAAGGTCTCCAGCTCCTCGAACTGGGAGTAGGAGATGCGCAGGTCTCCGGCCACGGCCCTGTAGGCCGGGAGCTGGGCCTTCCCGCCGACGCGCGACACCGATTTGCCGACATCCACGGGGGGGAGGATGCCTTTCTGGAAGAGCCGCGGCGAAAGGTAGATCTGCCCGTCGGTGATCGAGATGAGGTTCGTCGGAATGTAGGCCGAGATGTCCTGGGCCTCCGTCTCGACGATGGGCAGCGCCGTGAGCGACCCGCCCCCGTGTTCCTTGCGCAGATGGGTCGACCGCTCGAGGAGCCGGGAGTGGATGTAGAAAATATCCCCGGGGAAGGCCTCGCGGCCCGGCGGGCGCCGCAGCAGCAGGGACATCTCCCGGTAGGCCCGCGCGTGGTAGGTCAGATCGTCGTAGACGACCAGGACGTCCTGCCCCCTGGACATGAAGTACTCGCCCATGGAGGTCGCCGCATAGGGCGCGATGAACTGCAGCCCGGGCGGGTCTTCGCCCACGGCGGCCACGACGATGGTGTACTTCATGGCGTTGTGCTGCCGGAGGTCGGCGATGACCTTGGCCACGTCGGAGGACTTCTTGCCGATGGCGCAGTAGATGCAGATGACGTTCTTGTCCCACTGGTTGATGATCGTGTCGACGGCGATCGCGGTCTTGCCCGTCTGGCGGTCCCCGACGATGAGCTCGCGCTGCCCGCGCCCGATGGGGATGAGGGCGTCGATGACCTTGATGCCCGTCTGCAGGGGGACGGTCACGGGGTCCCGGGCCATGACCGGCGGCGCCTCGCGCTCGACGGGCAGTCTCTTTGCGGCCCGGATCTCCCCCTGGTTGTCCAGCGGCCTGCCGATCGCATCGACGACGCGCCCGATGAGGGACTCCCCGACGGGCACATCCAGGACCCGCCCGGTGCGCCTCACCTCCGAGCCCGAGTTGAGGTGCTCGCTCGGCCCCAGGAGGATCACGCCGATCTCTTCGGGGTCGATGTTGAACACGAGTCCCTGCACGTTCTTCGGGAACAGGACGACCTCCTCGGCCTTGATGTTGGGCAGGCCGCTGACCCGCACGATGCCGTACCCGACATAGTGGACGAGGCCCACTTCCCGCTGCGTGAGCTCCGGGTGCTGGTCGGCCAGCACCGCGTCCATCGTCTTGAACGTCTCGTCGAGAAAATCCTTCAGTTCTTCCTTTTCACCTGGCATGGTCATGTGCGTCCCCCTCGTGATGGGTGCCTATCGTTTTTCCTGCGCCTCCTCGTAGAGGGCGTGGTAGAACTTCTCCTCGAGGGAATCGAGGTAATCCTTGATGCTCCATGCGATCTTGTGGCCGTCCGTCTTGAGCTCGTAGCCCGTCATGACGTTGTCCGTCCTCTCGAAGACGACCTCGATGCCGCCCCGGATGTATCGATGGATGACGTCGTCCAGTTTCTTCCGCTCCTCGGCGGGGATGTCGAAGGCGCTCTGGACGGTAATCGTCCCGCCGTCCGCCAGCGCGTCCCTGAACTTTCCGCGCTCCTCCTCATCCATCGTCTGGATCCGCTCCATGAGGATCTCCACGATCCGCTGCTCGAGCTCCACGTCGGCAAGATCCTTGAGCACCCGGCGCGTGATGGCATAGACCTGGGTCCCGGCCAGCCGCCGGAGCTCCGACAGGAAGGCGTCGCGCTCCGACTTGAGCGTCTCGACCCACCGGGCCTGGAGCAGGTCGACCTCTTCCCGGGCCTTTTCCATCAGCTCCTTGCGGTGCTTCTCGGCATCCTCCCGCGCCCGGTTCATGGCCGCTTCGTACTGGGCGTCCAGGTCACGGAGCCTCTTCTCGAACTGTTCCGCCGATTCCCGCGCCGCCTGACGGGCCTTCTCGGCCTCCTCGAAGGTCCGGGCGATCTTCGCCTCCCGTGCGTCCATGGCCCCGATGATCCGGCCGTAGAGGAACTTCTTCAGCAGGAACAGCAGGAGGAGGAAGTTGACGATCTGGCAGAAAAAGACAAACCAGTCGATGTGCATGGATCACCCTCCGGCTTTTTTGATCACGTAGGCCCAGAACGGGTTGGCGAAGACCAGGATCATCGCGATCACAAAGCAGTAGATGGCGATGGACTCGATCATCGCCAGGCCGACGAACAGGGTCCGGGTCAGCGAGTTCCGCTCGTCGGGCTGCTGCGCGATCGAATTCAGTGCGCCCTGCACGGCCCGTCCCTGACCGAGGGCAGGTCCGATCGCCCCGATCCCCATGCAAATCCCCGCCGTAATGATCGACGCCATTGCAACGATGCTCACGCTGTCCATACCGCTCCTCCTCACTTTCTTCTAGATTTTCACGGGTTCCGTTTCCTTTTTATTCTTGTGCTCCGTTTCCTCGTGGGTCTGCGTCGCCGAGGCGATGTACACCATGGCGAGAATGGCGAAGATATAGGCCTGGATCAGTCCGATCAGGAGCCCCAGTGCCTGCATCACAACCGGGAAGAACAGCGGGGTGACCGCAAGCAGGATGGCGATGACCTTCTCGTGGCTCATGATGTTGCCGAAGAGTCGGACGGCCAGGGCAAGGGTCCGGGAGAATTCCCCCATCACGTGGAAGGGGAAGAAGATGAAGGTGGGCTGGATGTATTCCTTGAGATAGTGCAGGAGGCCGTTCTTCGAGATCCCGTAGATCGGGACGGCAAAGAATACCACGACCGCCAGGGCCGAGGTCGTTGTCAGGGATGAGGTGGGCGCCACGTACCCCGGGATGAAGGTGAAGAGGTTCGAAAATAGAATGAACAGGAAGAGCGTCGCGATGAAGGGAAAGTACGTGTCGACGCCGTCCTTGGCGATCTCCCCGACTTCCGAGCGGATGGTGCCCACGATGACCTCGAGCAGGTTCTGCCAGCGCGACAGGGTCCGCTCCGAGGAGAGGTCCTTCGTGATCACCAGGGAGCCGACAACGAGCAGTCCCATGATGAACCACGTGTATGCTATGGTCGCGTTGATCGTCACGAATCCCCAGGCGAAGAGGATGACCTGGTCGGGGCTGATCTGGTCAATGGCCACGATTTCCATAGGATGTCCCTCCGATGAGCCTGTTCGATGCATGCCCGAGCCTTCGGACCATGACTTCCCTCGCGAGGATCAGGCCGATCATCGCGGCAGCCAGGCGCTCCCACTGACCCTGCATGACGAGGCAGAGCCCCGAAATCAGCAGGGCCATGCGCAGGGCAAAGCTCAGGGCGACCCTCCGGAAGGGCCTATTCGCGTCGGAAAGCCCCCGGACGGTCTCCCACAGGCCGGCGAAGTAGGCTCCGCCCATGGCGATTCCGATCAGAAAGGGGAAAATCAGCTCTTCCATGACCTTCCTTTTTTATCTCCGGCCCGTGGGGCCCGGGGCCGGCCTACTGGACACCGTCACCCGGACCCGCACGGACATGGGGGGCTGAGGGTTCTAGTCTTTGATGATGTCCTGCCGGGCCCTCTTCACCCAGTACCAGGCATTCATGCAACCCAGGGCCACGCCCAGGATGAGCATCATGAGCGTCCAGGAAAACCGGCTCGGCCAGGTCCGGTCGATCCACAACCCGATGGCCGTGAAGATCAGCGAGGGGATGACCACGGACCACCCCACGACCCCAACGACCCCCAGGCCGAACAAAAGGGTATCATCTTTCCGTGTTTTCCCCTTGATCCGCCGGTCTTCCTTCGAAGCGACTTTTTTTGTAAAGTCCTCGGCGGTCTTGACGCGCCTCTCGCGGGGGGTCAGCTGTTCGTCACTCATGTTCCCTCATCTCCATGAAGCGCCGAAGTAGGTCGATTTCCAGCTTCGCCGCTGCCGACCGGGCCTTCTTTTCCCGTTCGTCAATCTCTTCGAACTGTCTGACCACGATGTCCTTGAGCTGGCCGAGTGCATCGCTCTTCACGGCATTGCGGATCGATACGAGGATGTCGGGGCCCTTCTTCACGAGGGTGCCCACATCGACGGCGAGATAATGCTCCCCGTCCCCGGTCTGGTATGCAAAGACGCCCGGCACGAGGGCCGCCGTGAAATCCACGTGATGGGGCAGCAGGCAGAAAAAGCCGTTTTCGGCCTCGGCGACCACCTTCGAGACCTCCTCGACCAGAAACACCTCGGCGGGAAGCAGGATCTTAAGCTTCATCTTTTTTCGCCTCGTCCACGCTGCCGATCATGTAGAGCGCGCTCTCGGGGTACTCGGCAAACTCGTCGTTCAAGATCCGCTCGCAGCCCTCGAGCGTCTGCTCCCGGGAGACCATGCGGCCGGGCTTGCCGATGAACTGCTCCGTCGTGAAGAAGGGCTGCGTGAAAAAGCGCTCCAGGCGCCGCGCCCGGAAGACGGTGCGCTGGTCCTCCCGGGACAGCTCGTTGATGCCCAGCATGGCGATGATGTCCTTGAGCTCCTCGTAGACGGTCAGGGTTCGTCTCACCTCCTGGGCGATGCGGTAGTGCCGCTCGCCGGCGATGGTCGGCATCAGCATCTTGGAGCCCGACTGCAGGAGGTCCACGGCCGGGTAGAACCCCTCGCTCGCCCGCTTTCTGGAGAGCACGATGGAGGCCGTCAGGTGGCTGAAGGTGTGCGAGGCGGACGGGTCGGTGAAATCGTCGGCCGGGACGTACACGGCCTGGATGGAGGTGATGGCGCCCGTCGTGGTGTTGCAGATGCGCTCCTCGAGCTCGGCCAGCTCCGAGGCCAGCGTCGGCTGGTAGCCGAGGCGCGAGGGCAGGAGCCCCATGAGCCCCGAGACCTCCTGGCCCGCCTGGATGAAGCGGAAGATGTTGTCCATCAGCAGCAGCACGTCCTGGCGCTCGTCGTCCCGGAAGTACTCGGCCATCGTGAGGGCCGAGTGCCCGACGCGGAACCGGGCCCCCGGGGGCTCGTTCATCTGGCCGAACACCATGACCGTGTTTCCCAGGACGCCCGCGTCCTTCATCTCGCGGTAGAGCTCCTCCCCCTCGCGGCACCGCTCCCCGATCCCGCAGAAGATGCTGATCCCCTCGTGGCCGCTCACGACGTTGTGGATCAGCTCGGTGAGCAGAACCGTCTTGCCGACGCCGGCCCCCCCGAAGAGCCCGGCCTTGCCGCCGCGCTCGAGGGGAGAGAGCACGTCGATGGCCTTGATGCCCGTCTCGAAGATCTCCGAGATCGTCGACTGCTGCGTGATGGGGACCGGCTCGCTGTGGATGGGGCGGTATTCCGTCGCCTCCGCCTGGGCGAGGTTGTCGATGTTTTCGCCGAAGACGTTGAAGACGCGCCCGAGCAGGATCTTCCCGACGGGCACGCAGAAGGGCTGCTCCGTGTCCAGGACCGACGAGCCCCGGGAGAGCCCCTGGGTGGGGGTCAGGGCGATGCCGCGCACGACATTCGCGTCGAGGTGCGCGGCCACTTCGATGCGGATCCTGCCGTCGTCCCCGGCGCGAAGGACATGGCGGATCGCCGGCAGCCTGTCCTGAAAACGCACATCGACGACGCTTCCTCGAACGGATACAACGGTGCCTCGGTGTTCCACGTTTCTCTTCCCCCTCGATGCTGGTTTCGATCGGACGATTTCCCCGTCACGCCCGCCTATTTCGGTCGCACGCCGGCGGCCTGCTGCCGGCCGCCCGCCCGGCCGTCCCGGCGGATGCGTTCCTCCATTTCCCGCTTCATGAGTTCCTCGTATCGCTCGGTGATCACGTAGGTGGCATAATCGAACAGCAGGATGGTCCGCGTCAGGCTCTCGGCGGCCTGCCGGTGCTCCACGGTCGAAACGAACAGCGTCTGGAACTCCGAGAAGAGCCAGATGTGACGCCGCATCAGGATGAGCGCGTAGATTGCCTCGTGCAGCGGGATGCCTTCGGCATAGCGCTCGTCGGCGTACTTGGTAAAGAACTTCCGGGCCGCGTCGAAGGGCTTTTCCGTGCAGAAGAGGGTACGGAAGTTCCGGTAGAACGCGGCGGCGTGCGACAGGGCCTTCTCGTCGGAGAAGGTGTGATAGGAGGGCGTCTTCGGGTTCATCCGCACGTCGCCCAGCCACTGCAGGGCAATCCGGTCCGCGTGCTTCTCCGTGACCTCGATGAGCTTCGTCGCGTGCCCCTTCATGATCCCCCGCCTCCCGTCAGCGCGTTCCCCGTGCCGCGAAACGATTGCCCGTTGCGTCCGGCCCCGGTCCCCGCTAGGTCTCCACGGCCGTCCCCGCCTGGGGCGCCGACCTGTAGAGAACCTCGATCTTCGAGAATCCCTCGGCCAGCAGCGCCACCACGGAGGAGACGACGACGAACATGATGGCGCGGATCAGGTCGTCCGTGAGCGGGACCCCCTTCATGAAGATCAGGTGGCTCCCGATCAGGATCAGGCCCAGCAGGACGGACACGGCGATTCCCTTTTTCCTCCACCAGATGCCCGCAAGCACGATGGGGATGTAGAACAGGTGCGTGAAGATGACCCCGCTGGCCATCACCGCGTGATAGTAATAGGTCAGGAAGCCGCAGGCCACGAGCAGGCAGGCCATGATGCCGACCTTGCTCCCCGTGAAGCTCTCCTCCATGCCGAGGGCGCGCAGGGCCGAGAGCTGCTTGTCGATTTCGCCCTTCATCAGTTCCTGGTAGCGGTCCGTGATCACGTAGGTGGCGTAGTCGAACAGCAGGATCGTGCGGTTGAGGCTCTCGACGGCCTGCTGCTGCTCGACGGCGGAGACGAACAGGGCCTGGAACTCCGCGTAGAGCCAGATGTGGCGCCGCATGAGGGTCAGGGCGTAGATCGCCTCGTGCAGGGGGATCCCGAAGCGGTAGCTCTCGTCGGCGTATTTCGTGTAGACCCGCCGCGCCTCCTCGAAGGGGCTCTTCGCGGCGAACACGCCGCGGAACTTCTGGTAGAAGTCGACGGCCTGCGGAATGGCCCGGTCTTCGGAGAGGTTGTGGTAGGAAGGGGTCTTGGGGTTTTTCCGCACGTCGGCGAACCACTGCCGGGCGATCTTCTCGGCGTTGGCTTCCGTCACGTCGATCAGCTTCGTCGCTACGGCCTGCATGGCGTCCCTCCTTCCGCCTGAAGGGTCCCGTTGAGGTTACCGCGGTTGCCGTCCTCGCCCGCCCCCTGTCCCCGGCAGGCCCGGTGCCTCTCTTTGCCTTCACTGTACGGGAGGAGCCCGAAAATGGGCAATATGAAGAGATCGGGAGGTTAATATGAGGTATTTCCTCATACTGCCGAGGCCCCGCTTTCGCGCGGACGGGATCGACCCGGGGGTCTTTCGGCCGCTGCAGCCGGGTCGCAGGCGGCACGGCAGAGACGGACGGGGGGCTTCTGGATCCGTTCCCCCCCGACGGGAGCGGATCAGGGGGAGGGTGGAGAGCAGCGAAGGCACGCGGGCGGGACAGGGCACGCTACATCGTGGCGAGATGGGAGACGAGGTTGGCCTTCTTGTTGCGCAGGCCCAGCTTCTTGCGGAGGTTGTTGCGGTGGAATTCGACGGCCGCAACGGACATGCCGAGGAGCTCTGCGATCTCCTTGGTCGTCCGGCCCTCCTTGATCAGGGTGGCCACGCGGATTTCCTTGGGGGTCAGGTTCAGGTGCCTGGAGTGCAGATTCTTGAGGAACGGCGAGACGATGTTCTCCAGGTTCGTCTCCAGGACCCGGACGTGGGCCGACTGGATGTCGGTGAGCCTGGTCTTCTTGAGTTTTTCCAGGTAGGGGGCCAGCAGCTCCTTCACGTTGTTGAGCATCATTTCCTCGACTTCCCGGCGGTCCTTCTCCCGCTGGTCGAGGAGCACCTTCATGGCGGTGTTGACTTCCTGCAGGTTGCGGGTCTTTCTCTTGAGCTCCCGCTCCCGCTTGCGGAGCTTCACTTCCGCCTCCTTGCGCTCGACGATTTCCCGCTTCAGGGACTCGGAGAACTGCAGCAGGTCCATGGTCCGCTCCTCGACACGCTGCTCCAGCTCGTCGTGGGCCTTCTGCAGCGCGATCTCGCTGCGCTTGCGTTCCGTGATGTCCTCCAGGGTCTCCAGGGCCCCGATGACCTCCCCGGAGGCGTTGCGGATGACCGTGGCGGTGAACCGCACCCACTTCCCGTCGGCCAGCGATGGGAAGAAGTCCGTGGCCTCGTAGGCATCCTTCAGGAGCTTGGACTTGCTGAATTTCCCCTTGTACCACCGGGAGATCTCCCGGATGTCCCCGTCGACGAGCAGATCCGCCATGCAGGGCCTCTCCGCGCTGTAGAAGGCCCTCCATTGCTGGTTCGTCCCGACGACCTCCTGCGCGGGGATTCGGCACAGCTCCTCGAGGGCCCGGTTCCAGAAAAGGACGCGGTGGTCCCGGCCGATCACGAAGGTGGGGATGGTCGAACCCTGCAGGATGCTGTGCAGGCGCTGTTCGCTTTCCATCCGGGCCGTCTCGGCCTCTTTCTGATCCGTGATGTCCTCGAGGGTCTCCACGGCGCCCACGAGCTCGCCCTGGGAATTCCGGATCGCCGCCGCGGTGAAGCGCAGCCATCGGCCCGACTCCCCGAGGTCGGGGAAAAAGTCCGTCGCCTCGAAGGCCTCCTTGAGCAGCTTCGACGGCGCCCCCTTCCCCGCGTACCACCGCCTGACCTCGCTGGGCTTCCTGTCGATGATGAGATCGGCCAGGCAGGGGCGCTTCGACGCGTAAAACGCCCGCCAGTGCTGGTCCGTCCCGACGATGTCGTCGGCGCGGATGCGGCTGAGCTCCTCGAGGGCCCGGTTCCAGAAGATCACCTGGTGGTCCCGGTCGATGACGAAGGCCGCGATGGGGGAGCCCTCCAGGATCTGGTAGAGCCGCTGCTGGCTCTCGCGGAGGGCCTCCTCGGCCAGCTTCTGCTCCGTGATGTCCTCCAGCGTCTCCACGGCGCCGGCGATCCCGCCGCGGTTGTCCCGGATCAGCGTGGCCGTGAAACGGAGCCACCGGCCGCTCTCGCCCAGGTCGGGGAAATAATCCGTCGCCTCGTAGGCCTCGGGGATCAGGGAGGACTCGCGGACCTTGCCCGCATACCACTTCGGGATGTCCTGGAGGGCCCCGTCGACGAGCAGATCCGCCATGCAGGGCCTCTGCGTCTTGTAGAACGCCCTCCAGTGCTCGCCGGTGCCGACGACCGCCGAGGCGGGGATCTTGCTGATCTCCTCCAGGGCCCGGTTCCAGTGCAGGACGCGGTGCTCCCGGTCGATGACGAAGGCCGGGATGAAGGACCCGTCGACGATGCCCTGCAGGATGCTTTCGTCCGTGAGGAACGGCCTGCCCGTCGTTTTGCCGCTTCCCGTGCTGTCCTTCATCGGAGCCTCACCCCCTCTTGGCTTCCTTCCTGACCTCGTTGGCCATGCGGACGAGTTCCCAGTAGGGCGGCCGGTATCCCCGTTGCCTCTCGAAGGCCGCCGCCCTCGCCAGCACCGCCGTCTTCATCCTCTCGTGCAGGGAGGAAAGCTCGAGATTGCGCAGGGCCGCCGTGGCGTCCATCCCCTCGGGGACGGGCCCTGGGCGACCGAACAGGTTCAACAGTGCGCTGTAGCCCTTCGCCAGCCGCACCGCGGCCAGCTTCCACCAGGGCGCGGGGATCGTGTCCCCCTCGTCGGCGCCCTCCAGCATGGCCTCGACGACGGCGTTGTCCACGTGATCCTGCCAGAGGGTCTCGGGGTCTCGCCACTCGGCGACCACCGTGAGCTGCGGGTCGTACTCCAGATCGGCCGGGGCCTGCGTCTCGAAATGGGTCACGCCGAAGTAGGAAAGCCAACGCACGACCCCCGGGGCGGACATCCGCGTCGTCCCCTTCCAGAGTTCGACGCCATGCTGCCCGTAGGCCCACGACGCCACCTCGGAGCAGAACCACTTCGAGGGGTCCCGGAAGTCCATCGCGAAATCGTAGGGGATGTGACGGCTCCGGACCTCGTCGCGCGCCCGCTTTGCCGCCTTGTGGGGAAGCATCGGGTCGGCCTTCATCTGCGGCAGGTCCGGCCGGAGGCGCAGGACCATGACCCTGAGCTTCTTGTCCCGGATATAGTCCTCAACCGAGGAGACCACGACCCCCACCTCGATGTGCGACTCGACGATCGCCGGCGCGCCGGTCTTCTCGTCCACGTGGAAGAGGGCCACGTGGGAGAAATTCCCCGGGTAGTCGTTGCCGCGTGCAATGAGGGCCGACGTGGGGGCCCCGCCCCGGGATACCAGGATGTCGCCGCTGCGCAGCGTCAGGCCCTGGAACGCAAAGGCCGGGGTGACGGAATCCACGTCTTCCGCCCGGATGAGGCCGGGATAGGACCCCGCCGGGGCCTGGAGCATGACTTCCTCGAGGGCCGCGCGGCCGCCGTAGAGCATGCGGTAGAGGCGGTCGCGCACCGTCCGGTCATCCAGATCCCAGCGCTGCGACTGGCGCTTGAGGGCGCTGCGCGTCTTCGTGACGAGATCGATGTAATCGGGGATGCGCTCCGGGCAGGCGGCCACCCGTGTGCCGAGGCCGAAGGTGAGGGATTCGAGCCGCCGGAGGACCACCGCCGACGGCTTCACCGGCGCCGCGGACAGGGCCGTCACGTATTGCCGGCCCTGCCGGAAGCCCTGGGCGGTCCGCGCCTGCAGGCCCCTGCAGCCGATCTCGCGGGACTGCAGGAAGGACGCCTCCAGGGCCTCCCACTGCTCGTCCTGCTTCCAGGTGAAGGGCTTCCCGGCGGCCCCCGCCGGCACGGGCGGGTCCGGGGCGGGGATGGAAAGGAGGACAAAGAAGATGACGGCCGCCAGCACGGCTCCCGTTGCGGCCTTCCTTGCTCTCATCGGTCTGCTCCTGCCTTATGCATTGGCCCACGCCCGCAGAGAAGCGGCCCGCGGGCCGCCAAGGGGGCTCACGAATCGCGTTGCGCGGCTGGGAAAAGCATAACCGATTTCGGGGCCGGGCTCAACTGCTTCATCGTGCAGGGAGGGGGCGGCATCCCGTTGCATTCTCGACCGCCGGGAGAACCATGCATTGCCAGGCTTGGCAGAATCTGTTAATGAAGTGCATGAGTCACGAGAGGCAGCCGCATCAGCCGCTGCAACCCGCCCATCGGACGCAGTGGCCGGCACCCGGAGCGGCCCGGCACAGGAGGGACTCTGCGATGATCGCAAGCCAACGACCGTTCACCGCGGCCCTGGCGGCTGCCGCGTTTCTGACCTGCCTGCTGTTCACCGTGCCCTGCCCTGCGCAAACAGCCGAGGAAACACCGGCTCTCCAACGGGCAGCGGGCCGCCCGAAGGTCGGGCTCGTCCTCTCCGGCGGCGGCGCCCGCGGCGTGGCGCACGTCGGCGTCCTCAAGGTGCTCGAGGAGCTCCGCGTCCCCGTCGACTTCATCGCGGGCACGAGCATGGGATCGCTCGTGGGCGGTTTCTGCGCCTCGGGCATGCCGCCCGACTTGCGGACGGGCTGCGCCGGCAGTCGTGCGCATCAGGCAACAAGGAAAGAGGTCTCGCGTCTTTCCCGCTGAGGCTCCTCGGCGTCAGCCGACACCGCTGAGCAGCCGCAGGGTGTGCCGGGCGATCATCAGCTCCTCGTCGGTGGGGATGACCCAGGCGCGCACCCGGCTGCCATCCCCGCTGATCCTCGGCCCGCCCGCCGCGTTGGCCCCCTCATCGAGTTGCAGGCCCAGCCACCCGGAGGCCCGGCAGACGCGTTTACGGACGGGGACGGCATTCTCGCCGATCCCGGCTGTGAAGACGAGGGCGTCGAGCCCCCCGAGGGCGGCGGCCAGCGAACCCAGCTCGCGCACGATGCGGTAAGCGAAGAGCTCCACCGCCTCGGCGGCCCTCGGGTCGTCGCTTGCCAGCAGCGTCCGCATGTCGCTCGAAATCCCCGAGACGCCCAGCAGTCCCGACTCCTTGTAGATGAGGGTCTCGAGGTCCCGCGCGCTCATGCCGCACTCGTCCATGAGGTAGAGCATGACCCCCGGGTCCAGGCTGCCGCAGCGGGTGCCCATCATGAGCCCCTCCACGGCGGTGAACCCCAGCGTGCAGGCCCTGCTCTTCAGGTTCTGCATGGCGCAGAGGCTCGCGCCGTTTCCGAGGTGGGCCACGACGGTACGCCCCTTCGCCGCCTCCGGGTCGATGCCCGGCAGGACCGAGGCGATGTACTCGTACGAGAGCCCGTGGAACCCGTAACGCCGGATGCCCCGCTCCGTGAACCTGCGGGGCAGGGCGAAGGCCTGCGCGATCGACGGGATCGTGGTGTGGAACGACGTGTCGAAGCAGGCAACCTGGGGGATGTCCGGGAAGCGATGCATGATGTTGCGGATGACCGCCAGGTTGTGCGGCTGGTGCAGGGGGGCCAGGGGAACGAATTTCTCGAGGTCGTCGAGGATCTCCCCGTTGACGACGATCGGCTGCGTGTACTCCAGCCCCCCGTGGACCACCCGATGGCCCACGGCCCTCACCCGATCGGCCGAGCAGGCCTCGCTGCCGCACCAGGAAAAGACCGCCTCCACGGCCCCCTGCTGGCCGAGCTGCGTCCCGGCGGGCCACGTCCGCTCGCCGACGACCCTGCCCTCCCCGTCCTTCGCTTTGAAGCGCGGCTCGGTGAAGAGCCCTTCGACCTGTCCGTCGGCGAGGACCCCCAGCTTCTCCCCCCGCTCCTCGTAGAGGGTGAACTTCAGGCTCGACGATCCCGCGTTGAGCACGACGATGACATCGCTCATGGGTTTACCTCACCTCGTATTTGCCCTGCCTGCGGGCCTGGGCGACGATGGCCATGAGCGCCGCCGAGGCAAGCCGGGTCCGCACCGAATCGGCGCGGCTCGTCAGGACGACGGGCACACGGGTCCCCAGCACGATGCCCGCCCCTTCGGCCCCGGCCAGGTACGTGAGCTGCTTGAAGAGCATGTTGGCCGACTCCAGGTCGGGCGCCAGCAGGATGTCCACCTCCCCGCTGACCTCGGACCGGATGCCCTTGATCCGCGCCGCCTCGGCGCTGATGGCGTTGTCGAACGCCAGGGGGCCGTCCAGGATGCCGCCGGTGATCTGCCCCCGGTCGGCCATCTTGCAAAGGGCCGCCGCATCGAGGGTGGAGGGGATGCTGGCGTTGACCGTCTCGACGGCGGAGAGGATGCCCACCTTCGGCCTTTCGATGCCCAGGGCATGTTCCAGGTCGATGGCGTTCTGCACGATGTCCTTCTTGGCCGCCAGGTCCGGGGCGATGTTGACCGCCGCGTCGGTCATGATGAACATCTTGTAATAGGTCGGGACGTCGATGACCATGGCGTGGCTGATCCGCCTCGAGGTACGCATGCCCGATGCCGAGGGGACGATGGCCCCCATGATCTCGTCGGTGTGCAGGCTTCCCTTCATGAGGGACTCCACCTCGCCCGCGCGGGCCATCTCGACGGCCTTCGCCGCGGAGGCGTGGCTGTGGGGCGTCGGCACGATCCGCCAGGGCCCCAGGTCGATCCCCGCCTCCCCTGCCGCCTTCCGGATCCTCTCCTCGGGCCCGACGAGGATCGGGACGATGATGTCCCGGCGGGCGGCCTCGATAGCGCCCGCGAGCGAATCCCGGTCGCACGGGTGGACGACGGCGCAGGTGACGGGCTCGCAGGTGTCGCAGGCCTTGAAAAGGTCCATGAAGGCGTCGCTGCGCCGCAGCTCGATGTGGGGCGGGGCGATGTCGTCGTAGACGAGCCGTTTCGTCGGGGCTTCCACGTAGGTGATGCCCGAGATCAGCGCCTGGCCGGACTGGTTGACGCAGCGGGTGTCGAAGACGACGACGACGCCCTCCGGCCGCTTTTCCCGTGCCGTGACGGTCGCCGTCAGGGTGTCCCCCACGGCGATGTCGCCGCTGAAGCTCAGCTCGCGGCGCAGGATCTTCGAGCCGGGCCCGGGCAGCCGCGTTCCGATCACCGAGGAGATGAGGGCCACGGCGCCCGCCGCCTCGGTGCGCTTGCCGTAGCCGGGCGCCGCGGACCCATCCTCCCCCTTGAGGTGAAAGGCGTCCACGTCGCCCGACACGGCGGCCAGCAGTTCCACCTGCGACTTCGTCAGCGTCACGGAGAGCTCCGCGGACTGGCCGATTCGGATCTCGTCGAAGGTCACGTTGGTCAGCTCTTTTCGTTGCGGCATTTCTCTCTCTCCTTTTCGGACGATTCGGATTCGTTCACCGGGCACCGAACCCCGGCGGGCCTGTGCATGGCATCCACGGGCGGGGCCGCTGCGGGAAAGGTTCTTTCCCGTTTGAGAATGCCCTGCGATGCGGAGCCCGTCCGGCTGTGCAAATGGTAATCGCTTTTCAGGCATCGGTAAAGGGGTTTTGAGAAAGAGGGTTTCGCGCGACAAAAAAGCCGCCTCGCAATCATGCGAGACGGCTCTCTTGTCTTGGTGGGCCGCACAGGGATCGAACCTGCGACCCGCTGATTAAGAGTCAGCTGCTCTACCAACTGAGCTAGCGGCCCAAGATATTCGACTGTCTATTTATGGTGCGCCCGGCACGACTCGAACGTGCGACCAACAGATTCGAAGTCTGCGACTCTATCCATCTGAGCTACGGGCGCTTGTTTTGCCCGTTCTATTGCTGGGGTGAGTGGAGGGACTCGAACCCTCAACCTTCGGGGCCACAACCCGACACTCTAACCACTTGAGCTACACCCACCATCTGATCTGGCGCGCCTGCAGGGATTCGAACCCGGGACCTACGGATTAGAAGTCCGTTGCTCTATCCAGCTGAGCTACAGGCGCACGTGATGTTCCCGTCGCGAAGCGAGATTAATAAACGCTTTGCCCGATTTTGTCAAGCTGGATTTCAACTTTTTTTATCCCGTCAGCGCAGGACGAAACCCACGGTACCCTCGAACCGGTAGCCCTTGCCGCCTGCCCCCTCGCCCGCCGGGTCGGTCGTGAAAAAGTGCCGTCCCGTCCCCGGGTGATACCACCGGTAGAGCTCCGTCGTGCCGGGAAGGCGGATCGTGGCGATGTGGCCGATCGCCCCGCCGTAGACGTAGCCCTTGAGGTTCTTGCGGCCCCCGCTTCGCTCCGGGGAATAGTAATGATCGCCGATCGAGGGGTTGTACCACCGGTGCAGCTCGACGGTCCCTGCCGTGCCCGGACCGTAGAGGCGGAAGGCGAGGCCCTCGCGCCGGTATGCGCCGATGTACCGGGGGTCTTCCTTCTCGGGGCGGGCCGTGAAGAGGAGGTCCTCCCCCCGGGCGTAGCGCCAGACCGCCAGGTGCTTCGGCACCGCCTCGCCTGTGACGATGAACGAAACGGGAATCCGGACGGTCCCGCCGTTGGATGCAATCGTGACCTGGTCCGTGTAGACGCCGGGCTTCAAATCGGCGAGGCTCATCCGGACCGACACAAAGTCGGTCTCCCGCGTGGTCGTGCCCGACAGCGGCGTGAGGCGAATCCAGCCCGCGGGCGGGGTCGTCGCCCGGGAGTCCATCGCCGTGACGCCCTCGAGGGTGACGGGTTCCCCCGTAACCTGCAGCTGGAAACTGTGAGGCCCATCGGGGAGGCCCTGGGCTATGGTTGCCTCGAAACGTCCGCCCTCGATCTCCTCGAGGATCACCTCCCGGGGGGGCAGATCCCCGACCGAGGCCCTCAGCACGGCCGCTTCCGACACGCTCCTTCCGGTAAGGACGGCCCCCGATCCCTGGAAGTCGACCCGCAGGGTGCAACCGGGGCCCGTGGCCTTCGGATAGCCCTTTTCGGCCGCCCAGGGCCCTTTCAGCTGCACGGCGTCCTTCAGGGATGCCGGCGGCGCGTAGGGCGCGCCGGCGGACAGGGATTCGTTGTGGAGCGAAACGTATCTCGTCCGGGCCGCTGCGGGCGGGACCCCGGCCCCGCCGGAGGACGCCTGCCAGCGCAGAACGCCGGCGCCCGTGTTCGATATTCGGATCTTGCGCGTGATCTCTCTCACGGGATCAATCTCCCCGAGATCGATGCCCCGGGGCTCCACCTCGAGGGCGGGCCTTGCCTTCGTCTCGGCGAGGTTGAATCTGAGAAACACGGTGCGTCCCCCGCTGTCGGATTCGATCCGCAGCGCCTGCCGACAGGGTCCTTCGGCAAGCATTCGCCTGAGCACCAGGGTGTCCCTGCGCGAGTTGAGCCGGATCTCCACCCTGTGATAGCCCGCTCCCGTCCCATCCTCGAGGGAGGTCAGCGTGATGTCGACCTTCGACGGCAGGCCGCCCGTATCCCCTTCGAGTCCGTTCCGGGAGGACTCCCAGTCATCCGGTGCCGAGAGGGTCCAGCGGATCCTGTCCCCAGCCGTACTGCTGATCTGCAACTGGGCGCGGGCCGTCTCGCCGGGGCCCACATCCCCGAGGTCGATCTCGCGGGCCGAAAGGACGACTGCGGCCTGCGGGATCCCCGCTGCCCACGGGGACAGCGTCATCAGGACCCCGAGAAGCACGGCGGCGATGGTTCTCGGAAGAGTCGTCATCGAAGGCTCCCGCCCCCCGCCCGACCTGTGGGCCGCACCCGGGGCGCTCGAAAATGCTTGACAGGCAGGCCGCTCGAGTATAGAAGGTCTGCCTTGTATAAAGTCGAGGTCACACGTTCCGTGACGATCAGGGACGATCTGACAGCCTGGGTTGCGCTCAAGTCCGTCGAGG
>Ga0209506_1001299_pt1 | contig 26976 bp, 20 predicted proteins | sample AD_JPNHG2_MetaG_FD_184409 | JGI IMG/M metagenome (GOLD analysis project Ga0209506, IMG submission 184409) | Active sludge microbial communities of municipal wastewater-treating anaerobic digesters from Japan - AD_JPNHG2_MetaG (SPAdes) (version 2) | ecosystem: Engineered > Bioreactor > Anaerobic...
GGCGCTCATGCTCAGCCTGCGCGCCTACCTGGCCCGCCGCCCGCCCGACGTGCGCCGGCGCCTCGCCGGCGCCCCCGGCGCCCCCGAGACGCTGCTGGCCGACCTCGTGCGGCCCGAGGCCGTCGAGGCCCGCATCGCCGCGCTGCCCAGCGACGCGCTCCGGCGCGCCGTGCGCCTCGCCCTCGACGACCACGCCGGCATCCTGCCCCTCGAGCGCTTCCCCTCGCTGGGCCTCGACATGGAGGCGGTGGACGCCTCCGCCTGGCGCTCCGCGCTCGAGGCCGGCCTGCTCGGCACGTTCGGCCACCTGTCGCTCCTCGAACACGGCCTCGGCGACGACCACGACTGCCTCGCCCTCTACCAGGAGATCGTCGAGGCCCACGCCGCCGCCCGAGCCGTCGCCAAGCCGGACCTCGACCACACCTACGCTTGCGGCGTCGACTTCCTCACCGACCTGATGGCGGCGGTGGATTTCCTGCGGGCGAACCCCTCGAAGCTCACGGCGGCGGGCCGCTTCTTCAAGGGCGCGCGCAACCAGCTCCTGCCGCAGGCCGCCCTCCGCACGGGCTTCTTCATGGACGAGGACTCGCTGCTGGCCTTCAAGCTGGCGGCGGCCAGAGAGTTGGGGCTGCTCGAGACGCGCGACGATGGCCGCGTCTCGGCGGCCCCCGGGGCCGCCGCCTGGCAGAGCGGCCCGCTCGTCGAGCAGGCCCGGGCGCTGCTGGACGCGCTGCTGCGGCTGGCGGAGGGCGCCTGCCCGCCGGTGCACTTTCGCGCCTTGGCCCGCCTCGCGCGCGACGTGCTCCTTGCCGCGCGGCCGGGCGTGTGGATGCCCACCAACGCCTTTCTGGCGCGGCTCGTCTCGCGCTACCTTCTCGAGTTGCTCCAGCGCGAGGCGCCTCAGGCCCAGGAACCGGCCGCCGCGGATGAGGCCCTGTGGCGCTACCCCAGAGCCCTGCGCACCGTTGCGGCCGTGCTCGCCGATGCCCGAGAGCCGCTGCTCCAGGCGCTCAACTATGCTGGGGTGATGGACATCGGGCGATGCGGCGGCCAGTCGTTCGTGGCCGCCTCCCCCCTCGCGCCCATTCTGCTCGGCAGCGCGCCGCTGCCCGCGCCACGCGGGCCGCTCCTGCTCGTCAACCCCGACGCCGAGGTCATCCTTTTCCCCGAGGAAGGCCACCTGGAGTTGCTCCACCGCCTATGCGCCTTTTGCGAGCGCGGGAAGAACGAGGTCACCCTTCACCTTCGCATCACCCAGGAGAGCGTGCAGAAGGCCGTCCTGCGCGGCCTGACCCCCGACGCGATCCTCGCCACGCTGGCCCGGAACAATCGGGCGCCGCTGCCGCAGAACATCGAGTACTCGGTGCGGAACTGGGCCGCCGGCGTGCATCCGGCCAAGGTTTGCACCCTGCACGTGCTCGAGGTCCACTCGGCGGAGGCCCTCGATGCCGCCCTGCGCCTGCCCGAGGTGGCCCCGCTCGTCGTTCGCCGACTCTCCCCCACTGCGGCCGTTCTCTGCGCGCCCCAGCTCGGCCCTGAGGCCGAAGCCGCCCTCAAGCAGTTGGGCATTCACCTGATGTGAGGCCCTTCGGGGTCTGGCGCTCCTGGCTCGGCTGGCTTGGCACAGGGTGTGGCCATTCCTCCTCCTGGCGGGCCTGGCGGTTCCATGGGAGGGCGCGGCCGAGTGCCTGGGGGGGCGCAGCTTGCCCATGCTGTATCAACCCTGTGAGGGGGAGAGTGATACAGCATGGGCAGAAGGGCGAGGATTGGCGATTCTCGCGGCTCCGGCCATGCTGGCTCATCTGCGGGATGAGCCAGCATGGGACGGGGGCGCCCCTGAGATCGTAAGGCGTTGCAATGTATATGGTTATGGGGCGGATACGGCTGGAGCGGCAGCACCCGTCCGACGCTCCGCGGCGGCGGCCGCGTCAGGAGCGCCAAAGCCTGCTGAGCCTCATTCTTTCCTCTCGCGCTTGAGGACCATGAGCACGGAGTCGCGGTCGTCGGCGGAGGTGGCGAATTCGGTGGGCCGTGCTCCGCCCTCTTTGCGCCAGCAGAGCCTCAGCGTGTCGTCCTTCAGCTCGTAGATGCCGAGCGAAGGCTTCTTCTCCGTGCCTGCGACGGACGCGGGCTGAAAGTCAATGGCCTTGGGGGTCTTGGCGGGGTCGAGCTTGATGGTGGCCTTCTCGGCCTCCTGGTCGCCCATCTTGAAGACGAAGGTGTCGTCCTTGATCACGGCGCGGAGGGCCTTGAGCGCGTCGGCCGGCTGCTTCTCGCCGTGTTTCTCGGCGGCCTCGATGGTCCAGGTGCCCTGCATCTTCTGCGCGTCGGCGGGTTCCTCGGCGGCGCCCACGAGCGACACGAGGACCGACATCCACAGCCACTTTGCGAGCACTCGAGGACTCCTTTCGGTGCGGAGTGCGAGGGGGCCACAGCGTTCACGCATAGATGAGGCGGCCCCTGGGCTCAGGGGCGGCGCGGCCAATCTGGCGAGCGGTCTCAAGCCACTCGTCAATGGCCACCTGCGCGTGGGCAAGCGCTTCCTGGTAAGTCGCGCCGTCGGCCATGCAGCCGGGCAGCTCGGGCACTTCGGCCAGGAAGGCGCCGTCCTCGTCGCTCCAGTAGATGATGATCTCGTAACGGCTGTCCATTCCTACTTCTCCAAGCGCAAGCCGTAGCGCAGAATCATGTCCCTGACCTGTTTGACCTGGTACGGTTTGGCGGTCACGCCCCGGGGTTGCAGGTTCAGAATCTCCTCGACGCCATCCATCCAGAAGATGTGATGGTCACCTCGTATCCTGCGAGTGAACCCGAGACGCTACATCAGGGAGCACAGACCGTCGAAAGGGACGTTGGCGTCCCCGCGACGAAGCAGGATGTGTTCGTAGAGCTTCTCATGCCTGCCCATTGGTTGGAGTGTACCTCGCGGCAAGGACGGTGTCAAAAGCCGGAGAACGCCTTGCCCGCGTTCCTACACGTCGCACAGTTCGACGGCCTGCTTGAGGGCGGCGAGCTTGCCGGCGGGGTCCTTGGCCTTGGGCACAAACTCGTGGGCGACGTAGCCCTTGTAGCCGGTCTCGGCGATGATCTTCATGAGCGCCGGCCAGTCGAGGAGCTGCGTGGCGTCGAGGTCGTTGCGGCCGGGGTAGCCGCCGGTGTGGAAGTGGCCGATGGCGTCAATGTTGTCCTTGATGAGCTGGCCGATGCGGTGCTTGGCGACGCGCTTGCCGCCCTCCTCGACGATCTGGGCCTCCATCTCGGCCACGTGGTAGATGTCGTAGAGGATTTTGAAGTTGGGCGAACCGACGGCCTTGACGAGGTCGAAGGCCCACTTCGAGTCATCGCACATGTAGTCCTTGTGGCCCTTGCTATTGAGGTATTCCATGCAGAGGACGACCTTTTTCTCCTCGGCGAAGCCGACGATCTTCTTGAGGCCCTCGGCGCAGTTCTTGAGGCCCTCGTCCTTGGCCATGCCCTGGTTGTTGCCGGAGAAGCAGATGACGTTGGGGAATCCGGCGGCGGAGGTGGCCTCGATGGCGGGGCGGAGGTTTCGGATGAGTTCCTCGTGGTTCTCGGTGCGGTTGAAGCCCTTGGGGATGCTGTTGCAGCTCACCATCGAGCAGGCGAGCCCGTGCTCCTTGAGGGTCTTGAAGTCGCCGGGGCCGAGGAGGTCAATGGCCTGGAGGCCGATCTTCTTGCCGAAGGCGCACAGGTCGGGCAGCGAGATGCCGCCGTAGCACCACTTGCTGGCCGACTGGCGGATGCGGCCCTTGAGCTGGGCGGGGGCATCGGTCTCGGCGGCGCGGCCGAGGCGGGGCAGAATCGTGGCCGCCACGGCGCCCGTTGCCAGCGCCTACCGCCGCGTGACTCTCTGTTTCTCCTCCATCGCATTTCTCCTGTTTTTCTCTGCTCACGCGTCACGCATCACGCGTCACGATCTACACGTCGCAGACGGCGAAGTTGCGTTTCATCGCCGCCACGATGTCCTTGTCCTTGGGGCCGAACTCGTGGCCGACGTAGCCCTGGTAGCCGGTGTCGGCGATGGCGCGCATGACGGCGGGGTAGTAGATCTCCTGCTGGTCGTCCATGTCGCGTCGGCCGGGGTTGCCGCCGGTGTGGAAGTGGCCGATGAGCTTGATGTTCTCGGTGATGGTGCGGATGAGGTCGCCCTCCATGATCTGCATGTGGTAGATGTCGTAAAGCAGGCCGATGGCGGGGGAGTTGACCTGGTTGCAGATTTCGACGCCGAGGGCGGTGCGGTCGAGGAAGTAGCCCTTGTGGTTCACCTTGCTGTTGAGCAGTTCGATGCAGAGGCGCACGCCGGCCTGTTCGAGGGGCTTGGCCACGCGGGGGAGGAACTTGACGCAGTTGTCAATGCACTCTTTCTCGGAGCGTTCGCCGCGGTTGCCGGTGAGCGAGAGCAGGCTCTTGATGCCGTACTTCTGCGCCTTCTCGAGGGCGGCCAGGATGCTGCGCTCCGCCGCGTCCCAGCTCTTCGGGTCCACGAAGCCGCCGCCGGCGCCGAAGATGGCGACCTGCATGCCGGCGTCCTGGATGGCCTTCCAGTGCTGCTCGGGGCCCATCTCGATGGAGGCGAAGCCGATATCGGCCGCGACCTTGATCATCTGGAGCGGGTCGGCGTCCTTCTTGATGTAGCAGCCCCAGGCGAAGCTCTGGCGGATGCGGCGTTTGGGCGGGGGCGGGGCGTCGGCGGCGCCGGCGGCCAAGGGCGCGGCCGCGGCGGCGAAGGCGCCGGCGGCCAGCGCCTCGCGGCGGGTGAGCCCGCGCGGGGAAACGGAATCCACGATGGGTTCTCCTCTCGTGCGCCAAGGGTCGCGGAGGGATCGAGTCTGCGCTCTAGGATAGGGCGGAGGGGGCCGGAAGTCAAGGACGCGGATCGGGCCATCCAGGAGCTTGCCCAAGCGGGCATCCTCCTGCCGCTGGCGACGGCCCGAGTGGGCACCGCGGCCGCCTCGCGCGGGGCCGCCGCGGGCAGTTGATTCCGTCGGCCCCCTGCGCGATACTGAGGAGCACTCCCGGATTGGAGGCCCCCGATGACTCCGTTTTCGCAGTGGCATCCGGTGCTCCAGGCTCTGGCCGGCGGGCTGTTCACGTGGGGCGTGACGGCGGCCGGCTCGGTGCCGGTGTTTTTCACGCGGCGGCTGAACCAGAAGTTTCTCGACGCCATGCTGGGCATGGCGGCGGGGGTGATGATGGCGGCGAGCTACTGGTCGCTGCTGGCGCCGGCCATCGAGATGAGCGAGCGGATGGGCGGCTGCAAGTGGCTGCCCGCCGTGGTCGGCTTCCTCGCCGGGGCGGCGGTGTTGCGGGTGTTCGACGCCCTGCTGCCGCACCTGCACCCCGATCTGGCCGACACGCCGGGCGCGGCCGAGGGCCTGAAGAGTCGCTGGCGCCGCTCGATCCTGCTGGTGATGGCGATCACGCTGCACAACATCCCCGAGGGGCTGGCGGTGGGGGTGGCGTTCGGCGCGATCCCGCACCTGACGGCCGGCGGCATGTCGCCGGCGGCGGCGCTGGGCGGGGCCATTGCGCTGGCCGTGGGCATCGGGCTCCAGAACTTCCCCGAGGGCATGGCCGTGGCCTTCCCGCTGCGGCGCGAGGGGCTGTCGCCCGCGCGGTGTTTCTGGTACGGCCAGCTCTCGGCCATCGTGGAGCCGATCGGCGCCGTGCTCGGGGCGGGCCTCGTGCTGCTCGTGCGGCCGATTCTGCCCTACGCGCTGGCCTTCGCGGCCGGCGCGATGATCTTCGTCGTGGCCGAGGAGCTGATCCCCGAGGCCCAGCGCGAGGGGAACACCGACCTCGCCACCATGGGCGTCATCGGCGGCTTCGCCATCATGATGTTCCTCGATGTGGCGTTGGGATGAGAGGCGTGACGCCTGATGCGTGAGAAGGCCCGGGGCCGCCATGGCCCTCCCTGGTCACGCGGCACGGGTCACGCCTGCGGCATGAACCTGTGCTGAAAGGGACGGCTGTTCAATGGACCTGAGGCTTTTTCTGGTGACGTTTGGCGCGATCTTCCTGGCCGAGCTGGGCGACAAGACGCAGCTCGCGACGATGAGCTTCGCGGCGGGCAACCGCCACGCGCTGTGGCTGGTCTTCGGCGCGTCGGCCCTCGCGCTCGTCACCACGAGCGCCCTGGGCGTGCTCGCGGGCAGCGTGGTGGCGCGGCTGGTGGACCCCCGGCACGTCAAGATCGCGGCGGGCGTGCTCTTCATCCTCATCGGGCTGGCCACGCTGGCGCTGCCCGACAGGAAGCGCGAGCACGCCTTCGAGCGCCTGCACGGCGAGCTCGAGCGCTACGTGGTGGTCGAGCAGTGCAAGACCTGCGCGAAGTTCCAGGGCTTCCTCCGCGAGCTGGCCGAGCACGACCACCCCGAGCTGCGCCGCATCGTCCGCCGATTGCGCGTGCCCGCCGACGATCGCCACGATGCCCTGGGCTGCAAGGACTGCTCGACGGACCGCCTGCGCGCGCTCTTCGCCGACGAGCGCGCGAAGGCGCGGCCGCCGGCCTAGACGGCACGCCACGGTTTCCGATCGCAGCGCCCGCGACGAGGGGGCTAAGGAGCTTGTGGGCGGGGCGTTTCTGCCCCGCGGGGCGCGGAGGCCCCGCCCGCAACGGCAGCGAATCGCAGCGCGCTGCCCGGCCGGCTCACTCGCGGTAGGCCACCAGATCGTTCGCATACTTCAGCGCGTAATCGAACGGCAGGTAGCCGTAGCCCTGGTCGCCCCAGGTGGCGCCCCAACTGTTGCGGAAGATGAAGTAGCCGCCGCCGGGGAACGCCGGGTCCTTGCGGTAGCCCACGATCGCCACCGAGTGGCCGTCCACGCAGTCCACATTCCGCTGCTGCGGCACGGCCATCACGTCCACGCCGTTGATGTTCACGGTCTGGAAGAGGCCCGGCTTGGGCCACCACATGCCGATGGCCACGGGGGTGTTCTTCTCGAGGTAGATGAAGACGTTGTAGAGCTGGCCCATCGTGGCGCCCGTGTTGGCGTTCCAGGGCTTGATGAAGTCGGCGCTGAAGCGCATCCACTTCTTCGCCACGTCCATGTAGACCTGCGGCACTTTGTACTTGGGGTCGAACGTGGCCTTGTAGGGCACGAGGGCCTCGGGGTAGGTGCCCCACTTCTGGTAGCCGAGGTCCAGATTGCTGAAGAAATCGCCGTCCACCATCTTGCCCGTCACGAGGTTGGCCGCGTAGTTGAGGTATTCCTCCGACAGGTCGCGGAAGTTGAGGTTCTTGCGCGTGGCGTACATGTATTCGAGGAGGAAGGTCATGGCGTGGACGGAGCAGGTGCCACGGCCGCCCTGGTCGCGAAGCTGGAGGCCGAGCTTCTGGATGGTGGGCCGCAGGTCCTCGTTCGGAAGCTGGAAGAGGGGGCCCTTGGTGACCTTGAACTGGGCGGGGTGAGGGGTGACGGCGACGAATCGCTGGGCCATCACGGCCCGCGCCAGCACGGTGGGCGGCGTGAACGTCTCCACCACGGCGGCCGTGGGCGGCGGCGTCTGGCCCAGAGCCTCGACCACGTTGGGCGACACGACGGCTGGTCCGGGGCCGGCCGCGGCGCCGGCGGGCGTCAGCTCCAGCAGGTCCAGGCCCACCAGCAGCCCGGTCGCGCGCGGGTCCTTGCCCACGACGTCGAGCGAAAGGGCGTTCGCGCCGGCCTGGAGGGCCGCGACGCCGAGGGCCACCTTGCCGCTGTGGGCGACGCGGGCGTCGTAGCCGTTGAAGGGCGCGCCGACGTTGACCTGGTTGATCGCCACCTGCACGATGCCGTAGTCCGGCGCCCGGGTGAAGCAGGCGGCCACCGCGTAGTTGCCCGCCGCGGGGGCCTGGATGCGCGTGCTCAGGCGCGCGCCGATCTGCGTGGGCGCCCAGAAGAGCTGCGCGCCCCCGCTCCACGACGCCCCGAAGGGCGCCATCTGCTGCACCGACGCCTGGCCGTTCGTCGTGCCCAGTTGCCCGGCCAGCGCCTCGCCCTCGATCACGATCGCGTTGCCGCCCGGCGCCGGCTTGGGCAGCACGCGGCCCCACGGCAACTGCGCCGCGAGGGCCTCTCCGAACACCACCAGACACACTACGCAGGCCAGAGTCCGACTGCCGTTCATGGTCAGGCTCCCTTCCTGACCCGGCCCGCTGGCCCGTCCGCTCCTTCAATAGGAGTCTAGCGCCGCTTCCGGCCGCCTGCAACACTTTTCGGCGTGTTGCGGCGCCGCGTGTCGCGTGGTAGAATCCGAAGGCCAACTGGCAGGAGGCGTGGGATGTCGGAAGAAGGGCCGCCAAGCCGCGATGCGGCGGAACTACTGCGCCGCCCGCCGCGCGGAGAGCGACAGCGATGAATGACCGAATCTCCTTCCTCCGCGAGCGGGCGCTGACGAGCCGCTACGTCGCCGACCCCGACTGGAAGCGGCTGCGGGAGGAGTCCCTCGCGCAGACCGAGGGCGAGCCGGCGGTGGTGCGCGAGGCCAAGGCCCTTGCCCACTACTGGCTCCACCGCCCCATCGCCATCCACGAGGGCGAACTGCTCGTGGGCGCGCGGGCGGGGCTGATCTACGGCGCGGAGCGCTCGAAGGCGCAGTCGTTCGGCCGCCAGCGCTTCGAGCCCTGGTGGCCGATGCCCGACCACGTGGCCGCCCTCATCCGCGAGGGCGTGCTCAGCCCGGCCGGCAACCACACCACGCTCGACTACGACGCCGTGCTCTCGGGCGGCTTCCACGGCCTGATCGCCCGCATCGAGGAGCGCAGGGCGCGTCTCGCTCCCGACGCAGCCGCAAGCGTCCCGCTTGCGAAGCGCGCGCCCAGCGACGAGCCGCGGGCCTTCCTCGACGCCCTGCGCCTCGTGGCCGAGGGTTACATCGCCTTCTGCCGCCGCCACGCCGACCTGGCGGAGACCCTCGCCGCGCAGCACGAGTCCTGTCATTCCGAGCTCGTCGAGGAACCTTTCGAGAGAGGAGACCGAGGCAAGGGAGCCGACTCCGTTGCCGGAGCCAGCTCCCCTGAAAGGCGCTTCGACGCGCTCAGCATGGCAGAGCGCCGGTGCGAGCTGCTCACCATCGCCGCCCACTGCCGCCGCGTGGTGGCCGAGCCGCCGCGCACCTTCTGGGAGGCCTGCCAGGCCGCCTGGTTCGCGTTCCTCTTCGCGCCCGACGCCCCGGGCCGCGTGGACCAGTATCTCTGCCCCTTCTATCGCCGCGACATCGCCGCGGGCACGCTCACGCCCGAGTTCGCCCGCGAGCTGCTCGCCTGCCTGTGGCTCAAGGTCTTCGAGTTCATGGGCGCCGAGGCCGCCGTCGCCGCCCACCAGCACCTCACCCTCGGCGGCACCCGGGCCGACGGCGCCGACGTCTCGAACGAGCTGACCTGGCTGTGCCTCGACGTGACCGAGGAGCTGCGCCTCCAGCGCCCGCAGGTGGGTCTCCGCTGCCACGCGGCCACGCCCCCCGCGCTCCTGCGCCGCGCCGTGCGCGTGCTGAGAACCCACGCCGGCAACCCCGACTTCTGCAACGACGAGCAGATCGTGCCCGCCCTCGTCCGCCTCGGCGTCGCGCCCGAGGACGCGCGCGACTTCTCGCTCTCCGGCTGCCACGAGGTGATCGTCACCGGCAAGGCCCAGATGGGCGCCGTCGAGGGCTTCCTCAACCTGCCGAAACTGCTGCGCGTCGCCCTCGGCCTCGAGCCCAAGCTGCCGCCGCCCCGCGACCCCGCCGCGCTCGACTCCTTCGAGAAGCTCTGGGCCGCCCTCGAGGAGGCGATCGACGCCGCGGTGGCCGGCGCCCACGCCTTCTCGCTCGACCGCGACCGCCGCCAGGCCGAAATCCCCGGCGGCATCCTCACCGCTTCGCTCGTGACCAGCGACTGCATCGAGGCCTGCCGCGGCTACACCCAGGGCGGCGCCCGCTACAACTTCTGCAACTGGGACGCCATCGGCCTCGCCAACCTGGCCGACGCGCTCGTCGCCATTCGCCGCCTGGTCTACGACGAGCATGTCCTCACGCTCGCCGAGCTGGCCGAGGCCCTCCGTACCAACTGGGACGGCCGCGAGGGGCTGCGCCAGCGCATCGTGAACCGGATGCCCCGCTTCGGCAACGACGAGCCCGAACCCGACGCCCTGGCCGCCCGCATCCTCGAGCGCCTCGAGGCCATTCTCGCCCGCCGCACGCCTTTCCGCGGCGGGCGCTACACCCTCGGCACCCTCGCCGGCGGCGAGAACATGCACGTCGAGTTCGGCCGCCTCACGGGCGCCACGCCCGACGGCCGCCGCGCCGGCGAGCCGCTGGCCGACAGCCTGGCCGCCGCCCAGGGGCGCGACCGCCGCGGCGTCACGGCCATGCTCAACTCCGTCGCCAAACTGCCCCACCGCCTGCTCCCCACGTCGGTGTCGGTGAACGTCAAGCTCGACCCCGCGCTGCTGGAGTCCGACGCCGGCGTCGAGAAGGTCGCCGCCCTGATCGCCGCGCACTTCGCGGCCGGCGGCCAGCAGCTTCAGTTCAACTTCGTCAACCGAGCGATGCTGCTCGAGGCCCGCCGCTGCCCCGAGAAACACGCCGGCCTGATGGTGCGCGTGGCAGGCTACTCCGCCCCCTTCATCTCCCTGTGGGAGGATCTCCAGGACGAGATCATCGCCCGCACCGAGCACCGCGCGTGAGGGCGGCCGGGGCCTGTCTCCGCCCTCCGCCTGGTCCGAAGGCCAGATGCCCGTCCCGCCCACCTGCCCGGGCCCCGTGGCGCCCTCTCTCCTCTGCGAGGCCGGGCGGTGTGCCCCACTCTCTCGACTCGCGGGGAGGGGGCCGACCCGTGCGCGCGAGGCGCCATATGGCCTTGACACGGGAACGGCGGGAGCGTAGGCTTAGGGAAGCAATGGCCTGTTGACTTCTGCATGGGCAATGCAAAGAGGCGACACGGGGCGTTCCGGGCCTGACGAAGCCGAGCAATCTCTCCTCGCGCGCAGCCCACGAGAGAGCTCCCGGCTTCGCTCGGCGTGGCCGCCCGTTGCATCGCCGATGCACAGGCCGGTCTGGAGAAGGACGCAGGGGCAGCCATGCGCGGGGTGATGCGGTTCGCCATTCTCCTGCCCGTGACCGTTCTGCTGCTCGCCGCCATCGTGTGGGCCGTGGGGTTCGAGGAGACGGCGAAGCAGGTGCGGCTCGCGGGCCTGCCGGCCTTCGCGTCGGTGGGCGGCCTCTCGCTGCTGTTCATCATCGCGCAGTCGCTCGCCTGGCTGCTGCTGAACCGCCCCGTGGGGCACCGCGTGCGGTTCCGCACCCTGGTCGAGGCCACCACGGTGGGCCAGGCGGGGAACATCATCACGCCTTCGACCTACCTGGGCGGCGAGCCGCTGCGGGTGGCCTACGTGGGCAAGATGGCGGGCCTGCCCTACCCCCAGGTCGCGGGCACGGTGCTGCTGTGCAAGTATCTGGAGCTGCTGAGCTTCATGCTGCTCTTCGGCTTCAGCGCGGTGGTGGCCGCCCTGGAGTACAAGGACGTGTTGTTCCGGCCGCCCAACCTGGTGGGCGGGATCGCCATCGTGACGGTGGCCGGCCTGCTGCTGGGGTTCTGCGGCCTGCTGTGGGTGTCGCTGTGGCGGCGCTGGCGGCCCTTGACCCAGATGGTGCGCGCGCTGGCCCGCGCGCGCCCGCTGCGGCGCCTCGTGGCGCGGCTGTGGCATCGGGTGGCCGAGATGGAGGACCAGACCTCGCGCGTGTTCTGCGAGGAGGGCCGGACCTCGTTCTCGGCCTTCGGGATGATGCTCGCCTCGCACGCCATCGTGTTCGCCAAGCCCCTGGCCTTCTTCCTGCTCGGCGGGCGGCTGCGCCTCGGGCTGGGCGAGCTGTGCCTGATCTTCGCGGCCGGCCAGCTCCTGCTGGCCGTGCAGCTCACCCCGAGCGGCGTGGGCATGCTCGACGGCGGCCTGATCGCGGTGTTCGCGCTGCTGGGCTATAACACGGCCGCCCACGCGGCCATGGCCATGGCCTATCTGCTCTGCCTGCGGCTGTGGGACGTGGCTGTGATCGGCATCGGCGCGCTGCTGGCGGCGCGCGTGGGGGCGCGCTTTCTCATCGCCAAGCCCCCGCCCCTCGTGGGCGCGGGCGCCTGCGAGAAGCCGGGGGTCGGAGGGGCGGCACCATGAGAGTCCGCGGCGCCATCTGGCGGACCCTTCTCGCCCTCGCGGCGCTGGCCATCGGCGGCGCGCCCGGGCGCGGGCGCGCGGCCGAGGGCGCCGCGCCCGACGGGCCGGGCGCCGAAACCCCGAAGCCGAAAGGCAAGGGGCCCTCCCGCGAGACCCTCAAGCTGCGCACGCTCAAGGACGGCATCCCCATCGTCGGCCTGCGCGTGAAGGCCGAGGCCGCCGCCGAACACGGCGTGCCCGTGGGCACCTGCCTCGAGGTGCGGCGCGGCAACCGCCTCGCCGGCTACGCCGAGATCGCCAAGTTCGAGGACAACTGGCCCTGCCTCACCTTCCTCCTCGGCTCGGGCCGCGCCGAGGACGACCTGCTGCCGGTCACGGCCCCCGTGCCCTACGTGCAGCTTCTCACCGACGAGCGCGACGCCCTCGAGGCCAAGGAGCTCAAGGCCCTCCTCGCCGACCGCCTCGTGGTGGCCGAACTGAGCGACCGAATCGCTCTCGACCCCCGCTGCACCGCGCGCATCGTGATCCTGCACGGCGGCATCTTCTTCATGGGCGGCGACCCCATCGCCCAGCCCTTCGCCCGCGAAGGCCACCTCGTGATCGTGGACACCCTGGCCTACTCGCACATCAAGGGCGAGGTGGCCGACGAAACGAAGTTCAAGGAGCCCACCACCCTGCGCACCGTGCGCGAGGAGGGCTTCACCATCGGCTTCCCCCCCGAGTCGCGCATCCCCTGGTACGGCAAGAAGGGCAAAGGCTACGTGGCCCGCTACATCGCCGGCATCCCCCAGGCCGACCAGGCCGAAAAACTGCTCGCCACCGACGCCTCGACCAAGAACTCCGCCCTGCTCGAAGTGGACCTCGGCGGCCGCCTGGCCGTGATGGACCTGATCACCCCCACCGGGCGCGCCGGCCGCGACCCCGGGGCGAAGAACAAGCTCATCTTCGCCGCCCGAGCCCTCGGCTCCGGCCCCCGCTACGCCCGCTACCTGCCCAGCAAGCCCGAATACGACGACGTGCTCAAGTGGTTCGACGACCTCGCCGAAAAGCACAAGGACAAGCTCGCCAAAGCCTTCGAGGGCGGCGCGGGCAAGAAGGAAGACTTCATCTACAGCTACACCCTGGGCGCCAAGGACGGGCCCCTCATCGTCCTGGCCGGCGCCCTGCGCGGCACACACTGGCTCGGCTCCGCCGCGCTCCTCCGCCTCGCCGAAGTCCTCCTCGACAACCCCGAGAACGACCCGAAGATCGACTGGCTCCTCGAGCGCACCCGCATCAGGATCCTCCCCATCCTCAACGTCCACGGCTACCGCCACAACCAGGACCCCAACGAGAACGGCGTGGACCTGGACCGCAACTTCGCCTATCAATGGGACGAGTATGCCGACAAGAAGGCCCGCGGCCGCGAGGCATTCTGCGAGGAGGGCTCGGTCGTCGTCCGCAACACCGTCGAGAAGGAGAAGGCCGCCGCGTTCCTCGAGATCAGCGTGGACGACTACGACGCCGGCTACCGCTTCGTGCGCGCCCGCGACGGCTCCGCCGCCCACCAGGCGCTCCTGCACGGCCTCGTGAGCGTGCTCAACGCCCGCCTGCGCTACCGCTTCGTTGTCGGCGACCAGATGCTCCAGCTTCGCGTCACGCGCGACGCCGAGCGCCCCTCCGCCGCCAACTGGGCCGGCTCCAAGGGCGTCCTGGCCGCCAGCCTGCGCATCTGCGGCGACGGCGAGGACAGCATCACCAACCAGGACGTCGCCGTCGAGGCCTGCCTCCTGTTCGCCCAGGCCGCCGCCCTCTCGCTCGAGAAGCCCGAGCCCCCGCCCGAACCGCCCAAGAAGGCCCCGAGGCCGCCCGCCGCCAAGAAGAGCAGCAAGTAGGGCGACCCTGGCCCCACCGCGCCGGAACGCTTCGGCGCACCACCTGGGAAGCCCCTGCCTCCGGGAGCCAACGGGAGTTGGCAAGAGCGCTTCGCCGAAGCGTGAGCTTCGCAACCAGCGGACCATCCCGCCCATACCTGCTCACCGCCCGAGCAGGCGCAGTATGGCCGGAGCCGCCTGAATCGCCCATTCTCGCCCCTCTACCCATACTTGCTCACTTCTTCTCCCACAGGGATGAGCAAGTATGGACGCATGCCCCTGGCCCCAGCGACCCCGCCGACGGCGCCCGAGTGGAATGGCGAAAAGACAAGGCAACGCCGCCTGAAGGCTGGACTCCGAACGAGTCCATAACCCGTTGGTAATCCAGCACTTAGGCGGTCTTCTCTTCTGGTGGGCGAGTGACTGGTTGCCTTAGCTTCACGCCATTCGTGACAGGCGCGCTTGTCCCTTGCCCGCTTGCTGGCGCGCTTGCTCATGGCCCCTCGCTTGCCCCTTGCTTGAGGCGATGCTCGCTTTCGCCTTGCGGTTGTCTCTCTGACCAATGGGGGGACGGGCTAGCGTCAGAGATCATGGCGCTTTCGCGCGAAAACGCCACACTCCCCGCTTGCTTGAGGCTATGCGCCCCTTTGCCCTCTGGTTGTCTTTCCGACCAACAGACGGATCGGCGAGCGGAAGAGACTATGGCTCTTTCGCGCGAAAGCGCCATAGCCTCTCCTCGCCACGATCCTCGCCAAGGTGCAACCCCTTGAGGGCCTTCAGTGCCTGGACGCCATCGGGCGCAGCCGCCGATGAGCCGATGATGGCCGACGGCCGCCGCGGGCCGCGGAGGCCCCGCCCACAGGACAGAACCGGTTCAGCTATCTCGAGAGCCGCGTGCCGCCTCGGCATGGCAGCCCATTCCACTTGCACGGCCGATCGAGCCACCGATTCCCTGGGGGCAGACCTCAGGCCGCCTTCCTTGTTGACCTGCCAGGAGTCCGGTGGTATACTCCCACCAGGGTTCGTGTGAGACGCTTAGCCCAAGTTCGTCAGTGAGGACGATTTTCGGGCGATTTTTCGGGGGGCACCCCCCACGGATGGGCGTGGATCGCCAATCCGGGGGCTTGTGGTTTCTAAACGGCCATGTAGTCTAGACCTACCCTATTGCGTTTCGGTCGCGGAGCGTTCATAATCCTGTACGTCGGGAGGGCAGGATGCTCGGGGTGTTTCTAAAGCGGTGTCCGCGGGCGAAGAGCGGTAAGGACCACGTGTATTGGGAGTTGGTGGAGTCGTATCGGACGGCGCAGGGTTCGCGGCATCGTGTGGTGGCGTATCTTGGTGAGCTTTCGCCGGGGCAGCGTGCGGGCTGGGCGCGTCTGGCGACGGTGCTGGACGGTCGTGCGGCGGCGAAGGTGCAGCAGTTGGCGCTCTTTGGGCGGCCCGAGCCGGCCGAGGCGGTGCCCGAGACGGTGGAGGTGCAAGTCGGCGGAGTGCGCGTGGGGGCGACGCGGGATTTCGGGGATGTGTTCCTGGCGCTGGCGCTGTGGCGGATGCTTGACCTCGATGAGCTGTTCGGGTGCGATCTGCCTCGGGGGGACGAGGAGGTGCCGTGGGCTCTGATGGCGTGCATTCTGACGGTGGCGCGGTTCGTGGAGCCGGACAGCGAGCTGCACGTGGAGGACACGTGGTATCGGCGGACGGTGCTGCCCGAGCTGTTGGGGGTGCGCGAGGAGGCGGTGAACGACAGCCGGCTCTACCGGACGCTCGACGTGGTGCTGCCGTTGAAGTCGATGATCCAGGGGCACCTGAAGCAGCGGGCGGGCGAGCTGTTCTCGACGAGTCTGGACCTCCTGCTCTATGACGTGACGAGCACGTACTTCGAGGGTCTGGCGGAGGGGAACGCCCTGGCGGCACGCGGCCATAGCCGGGACGGGCGGCGCGACTGCAAGCAGGTGTGCATCGGGCTGGTGGTGACGCGCGGGGGGTTCCCGGTGGGCTACGAGGTCTTCGGGGGGAACCGAGCGGACGTGACGACGCTGGAGGAGATCGTGGAGATGATGGAGGCCCGCTACGGGGCCATCGGGCGCATCTGGGTTCTCGACCGCGGCATCGCCAGTGAGGACAATCTGGCGTTTCTCCGCAGCCGCGGGGCACGCTACCTGGTGGGTACGCCACGGACGCTGCTGAAGCGCTTCGAGCGCCACCTGCTGGAGGAGGACTGGGAAGAGGTTCGCGAGGGCCTCGAGGTCAAGCTCCTCCCCTCGCCCGACGGAGCAGAGACGTTCGTCCTGTGCCGCAGTGCGGACCGCCTGGCGAAGGAGCGGGCGATCCACGAGCGGTTCGTGACCCGAATCGAGACGGCCCTCGTGCGTCTGGCGGGTGGCCTCCAGAGGGCGCGGAAGCGCCGCGACCGCAGCACGGTCGAGCGCCAGCTCGGCCGGGTCCTGGGCAAGAACTCCCGGGCCGCCGGCGCCTTCCGCATCGAGGTCCGCGAGGCCCCCGAGGTCCCCAGCGGCCTGCGCCTGGTCTGGACCCGCGAGACGGCGTGGGAGGAATGGGCCGCGGCCAGCGAAGGCTGCTACCTGCTCCGCACCAACGTCACCGACCTCTCGGCCCCCGAGCTCTGGCACACCTACATCCAACTCACCGAGGCCGAAGCCGCCTTCCGCACCACCAAGAGCGACCTGCGCGTGCGCCCCATCTGGCACCAGGTGGACCGGCGGGTCGAGGCCCACATCCTCTTCTCCTTCCTCGCCCTGGCCCTCTGGCGGACCCTCCAGGCCTGGATGGAGCGCGTGGGCCTGGGCCGCGGACCGCGCACCATCGTCGAGGAACTCGGTCGCATCAAAGCCGTGGACGTCCTCCTCCCGACCACGGCGGGGCGCACCGTGCGCCTATGCTGCATCAGCCGGCCCGACCCAGGACAGCAGACCATCCTCGACCACCTTGGCCTACTGCTCCCGGAGCGCCTGGGCCGCCCCAGGTGGCTCGGGCCGGCTCAACAACTTGATCCGCCATGTAGTCTAGACTTTTGATCCGGAAGGCCGAGAATCGCCAAATCGCGGCCATCCGGCTCCCGAACTGACGAACTTGGGTTAGGGCCGGGCCTCGCCTCGCATCAGCCAGGGAGAGGCCGCAGTCGCAGGAGGAGTGGCTATGGCAGACATCGTGACGATCGAAGGAATTGGGCCGGTCTACGCGGAGAAGCTCCGCGCGGTCGGCATCCAGACCGTCGAGGAGCTGCTCGCCAGGGGCGCCACGCCGAAGGGCCGCGAGGAACTCGCTCAGCAGACCGGGATCGCCGGCAAGCTGATCCTCCGCTGGGTCAACATGGCGGACCTCTTCCGCATCAAGGGAGTCGCCGAGGAGTATGCCGACCTGCTCGAGGCGGCTGGCGTGGACACCGTGCCCGAGCTCGCCCAGCGAAAGGCGGCGAACCTCGCGCCCAAGATGGCCAAGGTCAACGAGGCGAAGAACCTGACCCGGCAGGTTCCCAGCGAAGCGCAGGTAGCCGACTGGATCGCTCAGGCCAAGGCGCTCCCTCGAGTCGTGACCTACTAGCCCCACCGGCCTCGATGCGTCCGCCTCCGGGAGGGCGGTGTTCCTGCATGCCCACGCTTGGGAGCACAACTCATGGATCTCATTGGGACACTGAAGTCGCAGCTCGGCGTCACCGACGATCAGGCCAAGGGGGGCTTGGGCGCGCTCCTGCGTGTGGCGCGCGAGAAGCTGGGACAGGCCGAGTTCGCCAAGGTCGAGGAGCAGGTGCCCGGGGCCGGCCAGATGGCTGACGCGGCGCCCCGTGCTGAGGGCAGCGGCGGTCTGGCCGGCGCACTCGGCGGCCTGGCCGGCGCGCTAGGCAGCGGCTCGGCAGGCGGGCTGGGGAAGCTGGCCGGACTGGCGGCGATCTTCTCGAAGCTTGGGCTCGACCCTGCGATGATCGGCAAGTTCGTCCAGACCATCCTGGCCGCTCTTCAGGGCAAAGGCGCCGCGGATGCGCGCGATGCGCTATCCAGCACCCTGAAGTAGCCCGGCCGTGGTAGAGGCCGCTGTTGCAGTTCCCGTGCGGGCCTGCGGTGCTCGCCTGTTTGCCACTGGGTTTCAGGAGGCCTGTGCATGCGTGCTCGACTGGCGGTTCGGTCCCTGGCTGCGTGCGTCCTGGCCGCGCTGGGGCTGCTCCCTGCGCTGCCCGCGGTGGCGGCGTCGAAGGCGGCGGACAAGGGGGAGGCGACGGCCGCAACGAAGATTGACCTCAACTCGGCCACAGAAGACGAGTTGCAGGAGTTGCCCGGCATCGGCCCCGCGATGGCCAAGCGGATCATCGAGGGCCGGCCCTACAAGAGCCTCGAGGACCTGGCGAACGCCAAGGTCCCTGCCTCAACCATCGAGAAGATCACGCCGCTCGTCACCGTCAAGGCCGTGGAACCGGAGAAGACGCCGCGCAAGAGCACCAAGGCGTCCTCCAAGGAGGCCGAGCCCTCGAAAGGCAAGGAGAAAACGGCTGCTAAGGTGGACCTCAATTCGGCCACAGAAGACGAGTTGCAGGAGCTGCCCGGCATCGGCCCCGCGATGGCCAAGCGGATTATCGAGGGCCGGCCCTACAAGAGCCTCGAGGACCTGGCGAACGCCAAGGTCCCCGCCTCAACCATCGAGAAGATCACGCCGCTCGTCACCGTGAAGGCTCCCGCAGCGACCGAGCCAGAGCCCAAGAAGTCCTCCACGAAGACCGTCAAGTCCTCGAAGGAGACCGAGGAACCCACCCAAGAGGCTGAGGCAAAGACCCCTCCGAGGAAGGGGATGGTGTGGGTGAACACCGATTCGGGCATCTACCACAAAGAGGGTAGCCGATGGTACGGCAAGACCAAGACGGGCAAGTGGATGACGGAGGAGGAGGCCGTCAAGGAGGGGCACCGCGCGGCGAAGAATGACTGAGGCGATGCGCGCCTTGGCCCTCCGGTCGCCTCTCTGACCAACAGAGGGATCGTTGAGTGGAAGAGATTGTGGCTCTTTCGCGCGAAAGAGCCACAATCCCTCCTTGCCATAACCCCTCGCCAACGCGTACCCCCTCAAGGGCCTTCGATGCCTGGATGCCGTGGGGGTCAGATGCCGATGACAGGATGGGGAGCGGCGCAGAGGCCCCCCACAGGCAGAGGCCCCGGCCACAAGAGACGCTTAGGCGAATACCTGGTCGAGGTTGCCCATCACCTTCTGGAACGCGGCCACGTAGAGGCCCATCAGCTCCAGCCCGTTGGGCGGATTGACGTCGAAGACGTAGCAATGGGAGTCCACGAAGTCGTTGGCCCGCGGGTAGTCCTCGATGCGGTAGGCGGGCGCGTCGGGCCGACAGCTCCAGGGGCAGCCATGGCCGTAGCCGATGCGCTTCTGGAAGACGTCCTGCGCGGGCACGCTGCGGCGCTGCCACTGGCCCACGGGCACGCCCTCGGCGCGCAGGGCCTCCTGGCACTTCTCGCGCATCGTGAGGGCGGAAACGTCCAGCCCCGCCGCGGCCGGGTTGAAGCCGACGACGTAGTTGTAGTAGACGGGTTCGCACTCGGGCGGCACGTAGGGGGTCTCGATGCCGGGGATGCGCCGGAGGTGCTCGGTGAGGTAGCGGCAGTTGCGCACACGGAGGGCGTTGTTGGCATCGAGGCGCTTGAGCTGGCTGCGGACGAATGCCTGGCTGAACATGTCGCCGCGGTACATCCAGCCGAGGCCGTGGGCGTTGTACTGCTGCTCCTCGCGCTCGCGGCCCACGGTCACCCGCTCGCCGAAGTACTGGAGCTGCGCGGCGCGGTCGTGGATCGCGTCGTCGTTGGTGGTGAACAGGCCGCCCTGGCAGCCGCTGCTCAGGGTCTTCGAGGCCTGGGTGCTGTAGCCGGCGGCGTCGCCCATCGAGCCGCACAGGCGGCCCTTGTAGCGCGCGCCGTGGGCCTGCGCCACGTCCTCGATCACCCCCAGGCCGTGCTTCCTCGCGATGGCCAGGATCGGGTCCATGTCGGCCGGCATGCCGTGGATGTGCACGGGCATGATCGCGCGCGTGCGCTCGGTGATGGCCGCCTCGATCCGGGCGGGGTCCAGGCAGTAGGTGCGGGGATCAATGTCCACGAACACGGGGATGGCGTTGTGGTGGAGCACGGCGGCGGCGGAGGCCCAGAAGGTGAAGGCGGGCACGATCACCTCGTCGCCCGCCTCGATGCCCAGGCCGCCCACGCACAGGTGGAGGGCGGCGGTGCCGCTGTTGACGGGAATGCAGTGTTTCACGCCCATGTACGCCGCCCACTCCTGGGCGAGGCCGGCGGATTGCGCCCACTGCTGGTCGGTGATCCTGGGCGAGTCGAACACGGCCATCACAGCCTGGCGATCGGCCTCGGTGACCTCGGGCCACGGCTTGATGAAGCCTTCGGGCACAGTGCGTTTGCCGCCGCGCAGTGCGAGTGGCTCGGCCATGCATGCGCTCCTTTACTCTTGGCCTGAGATGGACTCCGCCTTGTGGCGTCCGCATTGTTGTAGCATGCCGCCCCGTGCCGCGCCAGTGGGGGAACGGGCCAGGGGTGCGGGCCATTTCCACAGGCAATTCCTGTTGCGGATTCCCCGTAGCGGCGAGCGTCCCGCTTGTCGAACGGACGACGGTAGCCGCAAGCGGGGCGCTCGCGGCCACCTTTGCGGCGGGCCTTCCACTTCTGCCGGCCTGGAGACCTGCTTTACAGTATCGGAAACTGCCTACGATTCCGGCCCGCACCCGATTCGGAAGATTTGCTTGCGCGCTGAGGCATCCTGCGCTAAGCTAAGGCGTCGGGGGAGGCGAGGGAAGACCAGCAGATTGTCCGGCGGAATCGGGCCTGGCCGCCGCCGCGCGCCAGAGGTGCGTGTGAACGAGGGCTTCGGGCGTCTTCAGGAAAGGAGCATGGCATGAACGTGTGGAGGCCGCTGTGTCGGGCGATGGCGTGTCTGGTCGTGCCCCTGGCGCTCCTGGGATCCCAGGGGTGCTCCAAACGGTTGATCGGGGCCGCCGGCCTCGGGGAGGCCACCGCGAACTACTGGGCGGACCGCGGCACGGACCTGCTCGACATCGTGGACGTGGGGATCACATTCTCCGAGACCGCGCGGTTCGCGGTCTATGCCGATGAGTTGTCGTTGCTGCCCCTGGGGTACGGGGTGGTGGACGGCTACGCGTTCGGCATCGGCGGGGGCAATATCGGCTGGATGTGCTTCTCGTCGTGCAGCGCCGGCGTGCTCGGCTGGGGCTACGAGGGCCTGGGCTTCGGCGACTACGACAACCAGGGCGCACCCGCCGGGAACGCGCAAGGGGTCGGCATCGGCGGCCTGGTCACCGGGCCTCCGGGCAGGCCCGGCTGGCTCTTCTCGTCCGTCCATCAGCTCCATCTGACCTGGGTCGGCGCCTACGCCAATGCCAACTGGGTGCAGGCGATTGACCTGGCGCTCGGCATCGTGGGGATTGACATCTGCGGCGACGACGGGTACCGCTACGGCCTCTGGCCGTGGGAGGCCGGCTTCGAGCCGTCGGCCTACGCGGCGGAAGTGCAGAAGCAGATCGCCGGGCCGCCCAGCCAGACGGCTCCGACCTATGGCAGCATGTGCCTGGGCCGGTCGTTGAGCCCTTCGCCGGGCCCGGCGAAGTGAGCGCCTGGGCACGGGCCGCGCGGCCTTCGCTCCGCGAGGCGGCTGGCGGCACCGGGCGGTGAACACACGGGGGCCGTCGCCTGCGCGATGGCCCCCGTCATGTTGAGCCGCTGTGCGGGAAGCCGCGGGCCACGGTCCGCAGGCGATCAGGCCAGCGCTTCCTTGCAGAACTGCACGCACTTGCCCACTTCGGTGACCGGGTCCGAGTCCTTCGGCACCGCGTACTCCAGCTCGATGTCGGCGGGGAAGGTCCACTTCTCCTTGCGCATGAGCTGGAGGATCTCCTTCAGCGGGGTCTCGCCCTGGCCCCACGGCAGGTTGCCGCCGGCCGCGGTGCGGTCCTTCAGGTGCAGGCTGACCATGCGGTCGTGGTACTTCTCGATCACGGGGATCGGCGACTTCTTCGCGCCGGCCACGTAGTGTCCCACGTCGAAGTTGAAGCCGATGTACTGGCCGTGCTCGAGGATCGGGTCGTTCTTGTCCATCACCGGCAGGTTGCCGGTGTGGTTGTGGAAGGCGACCCAGATCTTGTGCTTGTCGGCGAAGGGGGCGAGGCGCTTGGCCAGGGGCTCGGAACGCTCGGTGGTGATGCCGATGCAGCCGAGGGCCTTGGCCACCAGGAAGGCGAACTCGATCTGCTCGTCCGACTGGCCGAAGCCCATCTTGTGGATGTGGATGTTCACGCCGGCGTCGTTGTACATCTTGCGCAGCTCGGCGCACCTGGCCAGTTGCGCCTCGCGGGCGGCGTCGGCCGACAGGCCGGCCTTGAGTCCCGCGCGCATGTAGCCCTCGATGGGGCCGCCCATCAGCTCCACCTCGCTGAGGCCGTTCTTGAGGAGGGCCTGAAGGGTCTGCTCGGCGGTGTTCACGTTGGTGCCGCGGTAGCTGTAGGTGATGACGCCGATGCGCACGCCGTGGAAGACGGAGTTGGGCTTGGCCGCGGCCGCCTCGGCCGCCAGCCCGCGGTTCGCCCACAGGGCGCCGGCCCCCAGGGCCGCCGCGCCGCCGAGAAAGCCGCGTCGGGTCAATGCGTTGTTCTCTTCTGTCACGCTCGTTCTCCTTTCTGGCTGGTTCCGCCGCACGCCGGGAGTCGCGGGAGTTGCGGGACGCTCAGCCGCGGGGGGCGACGGCGATGCCCTCGATCTCGACCAGGAGGTCGGGGCGGCACACGTCGGCGACCGAGAAGGTGACGGGCAGCTCGCCGAGCCGCTGGCGGCAGATGGCGCGCACCTGCTCGTAGTCGCTCTGGTGCTTGACGTAGACGCGGGCGAGGACCATGTCGCCGAGAGTGGCGCCGGCGCGGCGGACGCCCAGGCGCTCGAAGTTCGAGCGGGCGATGAGCGCCTCGATGTTGTCGAGGGTCTGGCGGGTCTGGCCCGCCACGTCGCCCACGTAGCGCGTCTCGGCGTTCACGATGCTGGCCGTGCCCGAGACGAGGATGGAGACGGCCTCGGGGCCGACCACGGCCATGGCCCGCGAGAACTTCGGGCTCTTGGGGCTGTACTCCCGGCCGTAGTCGAAGGCCGAGGTCTGGAGCGGGTTCTCGAGCGGCACCAGCAGAATGTCCTTGCGCTCGGTGGCCACGGCGATGCAGGACATCATCACGTCGCGGTCGCCGGCGCCGATGCCGGTGCTGGCGGGGTAGATCGCGCCGTTGAGGCCGGCGGGCAGGTGCTTGGGGAGAAAGTGAATGTCGCCGTAGAAGTCGGCGCGGGCGCGGTTGAGCTCCTTGTAGCGCTGGGTCTCGCCCTCCGGGCCCACGATGTCGCCGAGGTAGAGCCACGTGCGCAGCACCTGGCTGTAGCTGAAGCCCTTGCTGGCCAGGGTGTCGCGCATGCGCTCGAAGGCGTTGAGCGCCCGGGGGTGGACCCTCGTGGCGTGAGTCCGCGGGGTGATCCCGGCGCAGTGGGCCCAGGTGATGTCGCTGTGGCGCAGGATCACGAGGTGCTCGGAGACCCGCTCGATGGCGATGTCGTGCTTCTTGCGGCTGACGCCCCAGGCCTCGATCTCGAGGAGCTTGCCCCCGCAGGGCGGCTGGATGATGTAGTCCGTCGCCGGCAGGGCGTCGCAGTAGAACTCCTCGATGATCTTCTTGCAGGGCGCGATGAGCGAGTGGTCGCGGAGGAAGATGTCCTGCCGCACGATGCCGTTGCGCGCGCCCTCCTCGTGCATCACGCGCGCCACCGACGTCAGCGCGCCGTACGCCTGCTCGAAGAGGTCGGCCCCGTTGCGGGGAATCCCGCTGACGAACAGGTAGCGCACGTGGCAGAGGTCCGCCACCGAATAGCCGACGCCTTCCGTCGAGACCTTCCTGACCATTCGCCGGCCCTGGCTTCCATTCTCAGACCGCGGGAGGGACAGCCACTGGGCCAAGAAGATAAGCCTATTTGCCGGAGAAGTCAAGCGCGCTTGCCGACCTGCAACCGGGCTTCTCGGTGGCGATGGGCTGGACTCTTGCCGAACCGGGCGGTATCATCTGTACCCGTACAAGCCCTGAGGAGGCCCTCCGGGGAAGCTCCAGACGGAAGGCCGCGCCATGCCCGACCCGCGCCGAGTGGCCCGCCCCCTGTCCCTGATCCTGGCGCTGGCGGCCGCGGCAGGCGGCCGCGGCGACGGGGGAGCCATGCCGCAGGACGACCCGCCATCGAGCCCGCAGGCCGACTACCACGTGAGCGGCCCGGAGACCCAGGCCGATGGTCTGGCGCTGTACCGCGTCACCTCGCCGTACCAGCAGGGCGAGACGCTGGTGCGCGTGCTGGCCCCCGCGACGCTCGAGCCGCCGGAGACGCGCCGCGTGCTCTTCGTGCTGCCGGTCGAGGCCGGCTCGGCCACCCGCTGGGGCGACCCCGTGCGCGCGGCGCGGGCGGCCGGCGTGGCCGAGCGGCACGGCTTCGTGGCCCTCCTGCCCACGTTCTCGCACCTGCCCTGGTACTGCGACCATCCGACCGACCCGGTGCGGCGGCAGGAGAGCTACGTGCTGAAGGTGCTGGTGCCGCTGGCCGAGCGGCTCTGCCCGCACAAGGCGAGCCGCCGGGCGCTCGTGGGCTACAGCAAGAGCGGGTGGGGCGCCTTCAGCCTGCTGCTGCGGAACCCCGAGACGTTCGCCGCCGCGGCCGCCTGGGACGCGCCGATGATGATGGCCCGGCCGATGTTCGGCCTCGGCGAGATCGCGGGCACGCAGGAGAACTTCGAACGCCTCCGCATCCCGCGCCTCCTGCGCGAGCACGCCGACGCCGTGCGCGGCGCCAGGCGCCTGGTGCTGATGGGGTTCGACAACTTCCGCAGCGACACGCAGCAGGCCCACGCGCTGATGACGCGGCTGGGCATCCCGCACGAGTACGCCGACGGCCCCCGCCGCAAGCACCACTGGGAGAGCGGGTGGCTGGAGGAGGCGGTGAAAGCCCTGCGCGAACTGCTGCCCTGACCCGCCGCTGCGCCGCAGTACCTCCAACGAAAAGGCCCCTTGAAAGGAAAAAGGGGCTCATCAGGGTCTGGCGACCCTCACGTGGCCGCCATTGGGAAGCATGGCGCGGGTGCTGCGGCGCCAGCGAGGCCACCCTATAACCCTCTATGCCCCAAGGCCTTACGCTCTCCGGCCATTCCCGCTCACATACTTGCTCATCGCGCGGATGAGCGAGTATGGCCGGAACCGCGAGAATCGCCCATTCTCGCCCATCTACCCATGCTGTATCACTCTCCCCCTCACAGGGTTGATACAGCATGGGCAGGCGGCGCCCGCCAGCCGCTCGGCACAGGCCCTCCCGCATCCGCTCTTCCCCGAGGAGAAAGAGGCCGCGGAGCGGCCAAGAGGCCCGTCCCCACGCAGAGCGTAGGGACGAGAGAAGAAGTCGGAGATCATGCTCGCCCCTGCGCTCCGCGTGGGGGCGATGAGCCGGACGCTCCCGCGTCCAACAACCCCGCGTTCGTTCTCGGGGTTCGGCTGTGGGCGGGGCCTCCGTGCCCCGCGTCCTGCCGCCTCCTCGCGGGGGACAGAGCCCCCGCCCACAAGCCTGCAACCCCAACCTCCCGCGGGTTCGCAACCCGCGGGAGGTTCCTGAACCCCGCATCCACTCTTCCCTGAAGACGAAGGGGCCGCAGAGCGGCCAAGAGGCCCGTCCCCACGCAGAGCGTAGGGACGAGGGAAGAAGTCGGAAATCATGCTCGCCCCTGCGCTCCGCGTGGGGGCGATGAGCCGGACGCTCCCGCGTCCAACAACCCCGCGTTCGTTCTCGGGGTTCGGCTGTGGGCGGGGCCTCCGTGCCCCGCGTCCTGCCGCCTCCTCGCGGGGGACAGAGCCCCCGCCCACAAGCCTGCAACCCCAACCTCCCGCGGGTTCGCAACCCGCGGGAGGTTCCCGACTCTTCCCCGAAGACGAAGAGGCCGCGGAGCGGCCAAGAGGCCCGTCCCCACGCAGAGCGTAGGGACGAGAAAGGGGGGCAGAGCGCAGGGACGAGAAAAGGGGGAGCAGAGCGTAGGAACGAGGGAGGGCGCAGCAGGGCCTCCCTCCCGAAGGTTCCAATCCCTTCGGGAGGGTAACAGGAAGGGCGAGCGCTGGGGGCCCCTCCCGCCGAAGTCGGGCGCCCGCTCCGGCCGGCAGGCTCACAGCGAGTTGAGATAGGCGATCAGGTCGGCCAGCTCCTCCGGCGAGAGCTTCGACGTGACGCCGTGCTTGTCTTCCTTGTTGAAGGCCGTGAAGACTTCCTCGAGGGTGGCGGCGCGGCCGTCGTGCAGGTAGGGCGCCGTGCGGTACACTTCGTTGAGCTTGGGCGTGTAGAACCGGTCGGTGGGCTTGTCGTAGGCGCCCAGCGTGCCCACGTCGTAGGCCTTCAGATCGGTGTAGTTGGCCCCGGAGTGGCAGGTGCTGCACTTGGCCTTGCCGTCGAAGAGCTTCTTGCCGCGCTCGGCCGCCTCGCTGAGCTTGCCGTTCACCAGGAAGGGGTTGGGGTCGGCCTTCAGCGACTTCAGGTAGTCGTCCACCGCCGTGGCGGTCTCCTCGGGCACGACGGCGAAGAGGATGAAGCGGAAGCCGGCGCGCACCGCCACGTCGGCCGTCTGGCGCACGCCCATGGCCATCACGGGCGCCGTGACGTGCGAGTAGACGAGCGAGCGGGTCTTCTTGTGGTTGCCCATGCCGTCGTTGAGGAGGTCCCAGCGGAGGCCGTCCATGCGCGCGTCGCTGGGGTGGCAGGTGGCGCAGCTCTGCCATTTCTGGAAGCAGAGCTCGGCGTCGTGGAAGGCGATGGCGCCCTTGCGCACCTGGTCGGGCTCGGGCTGCGGGCCGACGGGGATGTTCCTGGCGAGGTTGCCGGTCTCGGTGTCCATCACGCACAGC
>Ga0209506_1001306_pt1 | contig 26837 bp, 19 predicted proteins | sample AD_JPNHG2_MetaG_FD_184409 | JGI IMG/M metagenome (GOLD analysis project Ga0209506, IMG submission 184409) | Active sludge microbial communities of municipal wastewater-treating anaerobic digesters from Japan - AD_JPNHG2_MetaG (SPAdes) (version 2) | ecosystem: Engineered > Bioreactor > Anaerobic...
ACTGGAGAGATTCTCAAACGCCCTCGGCGAACTGGCGGATGGGAGCTACCTCCCCGAAGTGGACGGAGGCGTCGCAAAGAACATAGCGCCTCTCCAGAAGAGAGGGTTGCTGAAATTCGACGTGCTCAGCAAAAAGCTTATGGACAAAATGCTGAAAGTGGAGTGGTAGTCTTATGTACCTGCTTGGCATCGTATTGACAAGGCTCGAGAAACTGGACAGTTCGATACCCGTGGTGTTAAAAGACTCCGATCTCTTACTGCGGGAAAGTCTCTCTTACTTCGAGGAACAGGGCTGGCACTACCTGGTACTGGAAAATCTCGACAGGGAGTTTCTCACGATGCTCGAGGCAGAGAGTCTCGCCCAGTCTGGCAGAAAGGTCATCGTTTACATAGCCCACCGCTCGGAGAAGGAGCTCGTCTATCTGGCGGAGTACTGGGACAGGGGAAACGGAGAGCTGATCACCGCGATAAACCTGCTGAGTGAGCTCAGAATTGCCCGTGGAGACTTCAAGAAAGACTTCCTCGTTTCTCTCGTGAGGTACGGCCTGAATAGGGATAAAGACTGGTGGCAAGACCTGAAGAAACGAGGTTTGGAGAACATAAGCAAGATTGTGAAGGAGAGCCTGTGGGAGCTGTTAAGCGACAGCAACTACGCCAAGAGCCTGTCGGAAGCAGAGAGGAACTTCATCTTCACTCACTTCGCAAACGCGACCTTCGATCTGAAACTCACCGCCTCTTCCTCACCGGAGGAAGCCTCCACCCTTATAGCCGAGAAGATACTCGAGGCCTCATACAAGAGCAGACCGGGTGATGAACTTCACGAATACTACAGTGAATGGACGAGAGAGAGCGAGTGGGAAGAGAGCCTTCACCTCCACGCAGAGAAATTCTCCAAGGTCCGCAAGGAAGAACTTCTGTCCAACATTGAGCTCTTCGAGGATGATTACAAGCACCCATTCACGGTTATTGAGAAAGAGCTATTCGATAGAAGAATACAGGCCATCTTACAGGAAGAAGATGCCGCACAGGCGATAGAGTTCGCGAAAGAGAGGGCGAGAAAGAGAAAGAAGAGAGACGAGGACAGAGAAGCGGGAGTCTACTGGGAGGAACTACTCTGGCTAGAACCGCTCCTGCAAGAACCCGATCTCTCGAGCATAGGCTCTCTGGAAAGCTTTCTTTCTGTTTACTCGAACACTCTCTGGAAATACGACTCTCTCGACAGGAAACTGAGACACTCCCACCTGCCCGACAAACTGAAAACCTGGGCTGTGAAAAAAGTATCCGGGATAAACAAGATAGCGGAGAACCACTGGAAAAGCCATTACGATCCTAAGATACAAACGGAACAACCCGGCCTCCTTTACAGAATACTGAAGGGCGAGGGCAAGAAGGCAGTTATCGTGGTAGATGCACTGAGATACGAACTCTCCTGTGAGCTGAGTCTTAAGAGAAAGGTGAACATACAAAACAGACCCATACTCGCGGTAACGCCAACGGAAACGCCCGTGGGAATGGGATCACTCTTCTCATCCGGAGAGATCGAAAAGATCCTGAAGGACAAAAGAGTTCTAATAGTAGACAAGAAGACCGGCAAGACGCTGGATAGCGTTTCGAATAGAGAGGAAAACCTGAAGGAACTCCTTCCGGGAGTGGAGATAATCCAGCTGGGCTCGGAACTGCCCGAGACAGAAAAGCTGGTTGTAAAGACTCGAGACATAGACTCTATGGGCCACGAGGAGCTGATGGAATTCTATGGAGACATAATGATCAAACTCTCCGATCTGGCAGACAAACTGGTTAAGGCGGGCTATGAGGTGCACTTCACGAGTGACCACGGCTTTTACCTTCCCGTCCCCGGAGAGACGGTCAAACAGGACAAGACTGTAAGCTACTCATCCGGAGTCAGGTACAGCCTAAACAGCGCCAAACCCGAGGAAGGCAAATACGAACAGACCGGCAGCAGCTACATACTCTACGCCAACAGCGGGAACGTATTCAAAGACTACGGCGGCCACTTCTGGCACGGAGGAATAACTTACCAGGAGGTAATAATCCCTCACCTAGTCATAACCCCTGTTGTGGGGGAGAGAAGAAAGAGAGTGATGATTGGAAATAAAGATAGACTGAAAGTGGTTCAGAAGGATCACTTCGAAGTCTTCCTCTTCACCGAAATAGATATGTTCGGTATCGCTCCCAGGGTATATATACAGTGCCTGGATCAAAAGATCGAGATAGAAGAACCGGTAAGCGAGGAAACGAGGCAGACAATAAAGGTGAACGCGAAGAGCGGCGAAACCTTCAAGATAGAAGTGAGAGATTTGGAAGACGGCACTCTTATGGACTGGGTGGAGTGTGAGTATTTGCCGACTAGAGAGCGCATATTCTGATTGGGGGAGAGAAGAGTGGAGCTGGACGCCCTAGACCTGAAGGTTCTGAAGATATATCCCGAGTACGTGATAAAGAAGTCGCTTGTCAGGAACTTGAAGATAGGCTACAACGTCCCGACTTACGTCCTCGAGCACCTGCTAGGAACCTACGCCGACCTGTCTGATCCCAGAGACATAAAGGGCGTGGATAGCGTCAGGGAGATACTGGAGAAACACTTTCTCAGGCCGGATATGGCGGAACTCGTGAAGATGCAACTCCGCGATAAAGGCTTCTTTCGTGTCATAGACAGGATAGACGCCTGGTTGGACATAACCAAAAACGAATACATCGCCGGACTGCAGAACCTGAGCATAAAGAACGGGGTAATTACAGACGAACTGGTGAAGGAGCATCCTAAAATGCTTCTCGGTGGTATGTGGGCGATAATAGATTTGATCTACGACCACAACACCTACCCCGGAAGGCCTTTTGTAGTAGAGAAGATACATCCCATACAGTTGAGCAACTTCATACGAGACCAATTCGTGGATAGAAGAAAAGAGTTCACGGTGGGCGAGTGGACCGACCTCATAATACGCTCGATAGGTCTCGAACCGAAGAAGATGGACGACAGACAGAAGCTCTTCCAGCTTCTCAGACTCGTCCCTCTGGTCGAAAAGAACTACAACCTCGTGGAACTGGGACCGAGGGCCACCGGTAAGTCGTACATATACCGAGAAATCTCGCCTTATTCATTCCTCCTATCCGGGGGAAACACTACCGTCGCCCAGCTCTTCTACAACATAGCCACACGAAAGGTAGGACTTGTAGGAGAATGGGATCTGATAGCCTTCGATGAAGTTGCCGGGATACAGTTCAAAGACAAACAGGCGCTTCAGATGCTGAAAGACTTTATGGAATCTGGGACTTTCGCTAGAAAGGTAGAGGTGGTTGCCGAGGCGGGCATAGTCTTCAACGGAAACATTAACGATGATGTGCAGACTCTGTTGAAGATGTCTCATCTATTTGAGCCCTTCCCTGTAGAGATGCAAGATACGGCCCTGCTCGACCGAATACACGCCTATCTTCCGGGCTGGGAAGTGGCGAAACTGAGAGCCGAACTCTTCACAGATCACTTCGGTTTCGCAATAGACTACTTCTCCGAGGTAATGAGGTCCTTAAGGGGAAGTTCTGCCGTGAACGCACCGGACAGTTACTTCAACTTCGGAAGCCAGCTGAACAGAAGGGACGAGAAGGCGGTCCGAAAGACTCTATCCGGTTTTTTGAAACTGCTTTATCCGGACGGAGAGTACACAAAAGAAGCGATAGAAGAAGTCCTGGCCTTCTCCATAGAATGCCGGAGGAGAGTAAAGGAGCAGCTGAAGAAACTGGGAGGACTCGAGTTCTGGGACACGAACTTCTCGTACATAGATAAGGAGAGCAAGAAGGAGACCTATGTATCCGTGAACGAGGGAGGAAGCAAGGCCCTGATCTCGCAGGATCCACTGCCCCCGGGCGTGGTCTATACCGTCTCGATAACCGGCGGAAAGACGACGCTGCTGAAGGTAGAAACTATAGTTGTTCCCGGTTCGGGAAGACAGAACATAAGCGGCGGCGGGACGAAAGCGAAGGAAGCTCTGAAGACCACGATCTCCTGCATAAGCTCTAACCAGCGAAAGTACCTGCCATCCAACTCAGCGTTGAAGGATTACGACATAGCGGTGCAGCTCACCCCTATGATAGGCAGCGAAGTGGGCGATGACATAACGGTCGCCATATTCGTCTCTATACTCTCGGCCATACACAAAAACACCCTGAAGAAGGGATTGGGAATAATAGGAGATATGACAATAACCGGGAGCCTGAAGACCACGCTGTCCTTCGTTGACAGGGTAACGATGCTTGCAGAAAATGGAGCTAAATCCATCACCGTACCCCTGGAACAGATGGCAAACCTCGCAAGTGTATCTATGGACACGATCTCCAAAATAATTCCAATACCCATTGCCGGCCCAGAAGACGCCTTTATGCGCGCGAGGCTGGAGGATTGATGCTTAAGAAAGTAACGATATAGTCCTTCACCTGATGTATGTAATAATGAATCACGGTAAGTTAACAATATTCACTCATTTAACACGTTCTAGAGATTGGAAATGGGAGGCTAAGCGGCGTTGCTGGTGTCTTTAATCTATAGAAAGAGAGTTTCAACTCTTCGCTTCTAACTGCATAAGAATCCAGTCGTAAACAACGGCTTTGGAAAAGAATACTTCATAATGCTAAAATATTACAAATTAATCTGTAAACATCTTTTGCACACATTTCGTTTCCAGTGGGGAGCCATTCAAGATTGATGAGTTCGGTTTTAGGGACTTAGATTTCTGTCATCTTTTCTATGGCGTGAAAATGACAGGTGAAGTGAAGTTTTGTTGGAGGTACGACGAACAAAGAGACGTTATAAAAACTGTAAGCAGTTCACCGGGGTTCAGACAATAATTGTGGGGTCTTAGATTACTGCGCTAAAGCAGCATTGTAGATGAAGCGAGGAGAAGCGGACGGAACCGGCGAAAGCATTTCAACGTTTCGCGAGGTGGTTCCATGGACAATAAGAGACTCTGTCTTAGGTTACTGAAAAGCGAGTCGGAGCGAGAGGTCATTCACTACCTGGAAAACGCCGGTTACTGGAATGATCCCTCAGCCTGGAAGTATTACGGAGACATGGAGAACAACTTCTCGACAATAGGCAATCAACAACGTTCTCCTGCTGCTGCTCTGGTTGAGAAGTTAATTAACTCAGTAGATGCCGTTTTGATAAAGGAGTGTCTTTCAAGAGGAATCTCTCCCGAATCTTTTAAAGCTCCTCAAAGCATTCAACAGGCTTTGAAGGACTTTTTTGAAATCCGAGAAGGAAAACTCAGCAACGTTGAGATCTATGAGAGAGGACTTCTTGCAGAGAACATAGCACTTGTTTCCACGGGCGACAAAAGAAGTCCGTGCTATACAATTGTTGACAAAGGGGAGGGGCAATTTCCAGATGAATTTTCCAACACATTCTTCTCACTGAATAAGTCGAACAAGCTCCGAATTCCCTTTGTACAGGGAAAATTCAATATGGGCGGAACTGGAGTGCTTCAATTCTGCGGTGAAAACAATCTGCAGCTAGTTATCTCAAGAAGGAATACCGACATTATTGACGTTTTGCGAGCAGGTTCAAATAACCAATGGGGCTTCTCTGTGGTCCGAAGGGAAGACCCTTCAAAGGGCGTCAAGAGTTCGGCCTACAAGTATCTGGCCCCTGATGGAAAAATACTGAGATTCTCAGCAGATTCAATTCCGGCTTTGCCAGGGGATTATCCTGATGCCTATATCAGGCCTCTTGAGTCGGGTTCCGTCATAAAACTGTACGATTATCAAATTGGCCCTTCCTTAAGGAGCAATGCAGTATTTGATTTGTTCAACGAGCTTTCCTTGCTGCTTCCAGAGCTTGCTCTACCGATAAAGGTGTATGAAAGAAGATTGGGTTATCAGGCTCACACCTTTCATTCGGTTTTGTCTGGACTGTTGGTGAGACTTGAGGAAGATAAGAGAGAAAACCTGGAAGCTGGCTTTCCCACTTCAACCAAGATCTCGGTGATGGGACAGAATTTGAACGTGTCAATTTTCGCCTTCAAAGATGGGGCGGAGGAGAACTATAAGAAGGACCAGGGAGTATTATTCACGGTTAACGGTCAAACTCAAGGAGCAATTTCGAAGGCTTTTTTTACGAGAAACCGCGTGTCTCTCGGATACGTTTCGAACTCTATCCTTGTTGTTGTTGACTGTTCTGATTTGCAGGGAAGACTGCGCGAAGATCTGTTTATGAACAGTAGAGATAGACTGAGAGGTGGAGAATTTGAAAATGCAATTGAGAGACAGCTTGAAGATCTTCTTAGAAGACATGAAGGCCTGAGGCAACTAAATGAAAAAAGGCGAAGAGAGAAGATCGAAGGCAGATTGCAGGACTCCAAACCACTTAAGGAGATTCTTCAAGGCATTTTGAAGAAATCGCCTACGTTATCTCGGCTGTTTATCGAGGGCAAGCAATTGCAGAATCCTTTCAAAGCGACATCGATAGCAAGCGAACCGGAGTTTCATGGAAAGCGGTTCCCTTCTTTCTTCACTCTCATTGGAAAGATGACTGAAGATCAACCAAAGCGATGCCCAATCAACAATTCATATTTCAGAGTGAAATTCACAACAGATGTAGAAAATGATTATTTCTATCGCGCGAATGACTGCGGCCACTTTGAGTTGACTTCTCCAGATGTCGAGATAGAGGATTACTTTGTGAATTTGTGGAACGGTACCGCAAACCTAAATGTAAGAGTTCCACAGGAAGCAGAAGTAGGAGACCTAATAGAATACAACTCTAGAGTATCCGATATCCGTGATACCGAAATCTTTGAATCGAAATTCTTCGTTGTGATAACTGAAGCAGAGAAAAAGACAGCTGGAGAACAAGGAGAGCGAAAGAAACCGGCTTCAAAGGACCCGGGAGACGAAACTCATGGGCTTCATGGGCTAAATCTACCTAACGTTGTCAAGGTTCACGAGAATGAATGGGATAGATACGAGTTCGACAGGTATGATGCGCTATACATATCCAAGGCGTCTGAGGATCATTATGACTTCTTTGTCAATGTTGATAATTGGCACCTTAAAACTGAGCAAAAAGGTAAAACCAAGGCTGACCCAAGAATACTTGAAGCAAGGTACATGTATGGACATGTGATTATTGCTCTTGCGCTCATCACAGATCACAAAGAAGACGAAGAGCAAGTAACGACGATTGAGGAATTGGTGAAGAAGGTTTCGAGAGCAATCTCGCCTTTCATTCTTCCTATGGTTGAGGAGCTCGGTTCACTTGAATTAGAAGACGTTGCGGTAAATGCCTTTGAGTCCGATCCGTCATACGAAGAGCGAGAAAGAGGAACCTCGACTGATCGTAGGAGTTCAGTCAACAAAAGGGCAGAACAACAATACACACTATGGAGGAATCAATGAGCATAATTTCAGGTAAAGATGATCTCTTGAAATATACACTCCATTAGATCTCAAAGGGTTAATTGAAGTTATGGACTCAGTTTTTCGTATAAGAACAGAATTGCAGACCGTGTGCTTTAGTAGCTCGGGCCTTACGATGGAGACTCTTGAAGATTCAAAAAACAACGCTTTTCTATCGCGTAGAAATAGTGGGGTATTTTCTTTATTAGGCACATTCTGAGAGCTTATTTCTTTTGATGTCTAAGTCAATAGCAAAGCAAGGGGTGAATAATTCATGGATGTTCTAGCTTTGACAGATGTTGAATGGTTCAAATATCTAAGAGAATGGCAGCCGCCTTTGATAAATTTCTGGACACCGACTGCGTGGGCAATTAACAAGATCAATCCAGGAGATCTCTTCTATTTCTTCCTTAAGAGTCCATTTCGAAGAGTTGGTGGTTATGCTACCTATGTCTATTCTGTTCGTTTCACCGTGGCTGATGCGTGGAGAAAGTTTTTCATAGGCAATGGTGCTGCCTCGCTAGATAGTTTTTTGGAAAGGCTCAGATCGATTAACAAAGGGATCGATCCCGACAGCCTAATAGGCTGCATAATACTCAAGGATGCGATTTATTTCAGCGACAGAGGGTTTTTGAAAGCAGAAGAATTGGGAACTACTTTTGCAAATGGAATCCAGAAGTTCAAGTATCTAACTGGAATCGCCCACGAAGCTGATATTGGAGCGTCGTTGGCTATTAAGGAGTATCTTTGGCCGAACCTCATCTCTCACAGAAGAAAGATTGCGAGTGGAGCTTTCAGAGACTCTCTCCTCGAAATTTATGGAAGGTGCGTGATTACCGGGACTGACTACCCTCTTGTGTTAAAGGCGGCGCACATAAATCCGGATTGTCAGGAGGCAGAAAATCCTCAAAACGGTCTACTACTAAGATCTGACATCAACACACTGTATGAAGCAAATCTTTTGACTGTGGATCAAGATTACAGAGTGAAACTAAGCAGGATACTTGAGAACACAAGCTATGAAGATCTTGAAGGAAAGAATGTCTACTTGCCAAGAGACGCGCACCTTTATCCATCAAGAGAAGCTCTCAAGAAGAGAGAAGAGAAGCTGATATCTTTAGGGAGAAGGTAGATCTGATAGCCTGCTGGGTTTCAATTCAACTTGAATAGAGAAGGTGTTTGCTAAATGGCAATTACTGATCACATTGAGAGAGTGGCCTTAAATTCTCCAATCACTCCAAACATCTTGCCAGTCGGCGGAATCATTATCACTTCGAAGAAAACGAACCCCTTTGACTCTGCCCGTTTTGCCCGGTCTTTGCCAGGAATGTAACAAGTGTTATATTAATTTTGAGACTGTTTTTTGCCGCGTAATAATTGTCTTTTTTGATATCACTCGATAACTACGAGGCAGTTCCGCTTATCTGGAGGTGCATTATGAGTGGGAAACTCCTGAAAAGAGCACCGCTACTGATTTTAGCTGTGTTTCTTCTACTTACTGGATGTCAAATGGAATGGATCTTGCCGCCAGTATTAAGCCGAGTTGACGGACCATTTGGAGTAATTCCTTTCACAAATGCAACATTTATCTGGAGTGGTCACGATGTAGATGGCGATGTGCTTTGGTATGAGTATCGCAAGGATAATAGTAGCTGGGTGGATCTCGATACTCTTACTTGCTATACATGGACAGATTATGTCGAAGGTATCCATACATTTGCAGTAAGGGCACATGATTCGAGTGGTTCATACTCAGAAGCTTTGCTTTGGATATTCTTCTATGACGACGAAGGTTTGATCTATCCAAGGAAACCAGTAACTGTCATTTGCCCATGGGGTGCGGGTGGAGGCTCGGACAGGATAACAAGATTTGTGTCGGATATCCTGTCCACAAGATTAGAAGAGGCTTTTAACGTGGTAAATAGGACAGGAGGTGGTGGTGCTGTCGGACACAGTGCGGGAGTTTCTGCGGCCCCCGATGGATATACTCTGTCCCTGATAACGACTGAGATATGTACAATCCATTGGCTTGGCCTTTCAACGTTCACTTATGAGGATTTCGATTATCTCATTCAGCTTAACGAAGACAATGCAGGCGTTATAGTTCACGCAAGTGCACCGTGGAATAGTATTAATGAGCTTCTTGACTACATAAAAGCGAACCCAAATGAACTCATCTTTTCTGGATCTGGTTCGGGATCGATGTGGGATCTTGCTAGAATTGGACTGCTAAATGCGGCAGGTCTTGATATTGATTCTGTTATGTGGTTTCCAACCACAGGCGCAGCTGCCTCCATTATTGAACTTCTAGAAGACGGAGTTGACGTCATAACCTGTTCAGTAACGGAAGCTGGAGCCCAGCTCAAGTCCGGCCAACTGAAGCTTCTTGCTGTGATGTCAGATGAAAGACTTCCAGATTTTCCTAGCGTCCCGACCCTCAAGGAGGAGAGTATTAACTGGACCGCTGGCACATGGAGAGGGCTTGCCGTTCCGAACAACGCACCAGAGGAAATTAAGACGATACTTGAGGCAGAAATTCTCTATTTAGCTTCTTCAGAAGAGTTTGAGGACTTCATGGATTCCAATGGATTCGCCATCAAGATAAGAAGCAGTGATGAATTCAGAGACTTCGCGGAACAACAGGATATGATTTTGGGCGAGGTACTGGAACTGGGAGGTTTCATCAATTAGCTATGTATAGAAAATGTAGCTTGTGGCATCGAACTATTTGTGGCTCTTAGCTATGATTCATGACGAGAAGAACACAGTGAAGCGTCCAAGAGTTCTCGTTAGTCTTAGTTGTTCTTAGAGAATGGTGGAAAGCGATACCCCAAAAGAGGTTTGGAAGGACTTTGGGAAGTGAGCTGACAAATTATTGTGGACTAAGTGTGAGCTGTCACAGGTCCAGATGACAGGTATCATTCTCTTGATTGCTTTCCACAGAAGGAGGTTTCTTTAGCAAAGAGTTTTCGAAAGCTAGGCAATGCCAAAGCGGTTTTGAAAAACAGTGTCCTTTCGAAAACTAGATCCGTTAGATAAACGGTTTTTTGTACTACAAAGGATCAAAGGAGGTTTCGTAGTGGTTATACAGCAATACTCGGTAAATCAACACCCAATTCAGACTTTGCTGACGTGGGTTCAGTCACAAGCAGTTGCCATACCAGAGATTCAGCGGCCCTTCGTTTGGGACGCGATTAAGGTTAGGGATCTTCTGGATTCTCTTTATCAGGGTTATCCCATAGGATACCTTATTGCGTGGCAGAATCCGAATGTCAAACTCAAGGACGGCACAAAATCGGTTGGCAAGAGAATTCTTATCGACGGGCAACAAAGAGTTACCGCCCTCATGGCAGCTCTGTTGGGTCAGAAAGTAGTTACGAAGGATTATCGCAGGATTCGGATAGCCATTGCCTTCCACCCGCTAGAAAAAAGGTTCGAGGTTACTAATCCCGCTATAAGGAAGGATAAGAACTGGATTCCAGACATCTCTGCAATCTTCAGACCTGATTTCAGATTGATTCAGGCGGTTAATAATTACTGCGAATTGAATTCTGTTGAGAACGAAGACGAGATTTTTGAGAGTCTAGAGTCACTAAAAGGCATCGTAAATAACCCGATTGGCTTGATTGAACTTAATTCTGATTTGGATATCGAAACGGTTACAGAAATCTTCATAAGAATCAATTCGGCTGGCTCAGTGCTTAGTCAAGCGGACTTTGCGATGTCGAAGATCTCTGTGAATGAAACATATGGCGGCAACAATCTCAGGAAAGCAATAGATTATTTCTGCCATTTGGCCATCGCTCCGGAGTTCTATCAACAACTCCAGGAGGTTGATGAAGAGTTCACCAGGACTGATTACTTCGGCAGGATGTCTTGGCTAAAGAATGAAAATGATGACTTGTATGATCCTTCTTATACAGACATGCTTAGAGTAGCCTTCACTTCGAAATTCAAAAGGGGTAGATTGCAGGATTTGGTTGCGCTTCTTTCCGGCAGGAACTTCGAAACGAGAGAGTTCGAAGAGGAGATTTCCGAACGCTCATTTGATCTATTGAAAACCGGCGTAATGGATTTCATGAATGAAAACAACTTCAAGAAGTTCATCATGATTCTCCGTTCTGCAGGTTTCATAGATAGTTCTATGATCAGATCCCAAAATTCGATCAACTTCGCATACATCATGTATTTAACTCTTCGCGAGATGAATTGCGATCAAGCCGAAATTGAATCGTTAGTCAGAAAGTGGTTTGTTCTTTCAATTCTTACGAGTCGTTATTCCAGTTCTCCTGAATCTACTTTTGACTATGATATCAGGAGAATACATGAGAATGCGAAGTCCTTCATAGAAAACGTCTTTTCAGCAGAGCTCTCGGATGCTTTCTGGGAGGTAGGCTTGCCGCAGCAAATGAATACTTCGGTTTCCAGCAGCCCTTCTTTCAATGTCTATCTTGCGGCTCAAGTGAAGCTTAAAGACAAGGGTTTCCTTTCACGTGATATCTGCGTCGCGGATCTTGTGAGCCTAAAGGGAGATGTTCATCACATTTTCCCGAAGGAATACCTGAAGAAATTCGGACTTACCAGAGGAAAATACAATCAGATTGCTAACTATGCGATGACACAGAGCGAGATCAACATTGCTATCAGTTCTAAGCCGCCTTCACAATACCTTACAGAAGCTCTAAATCAATGCAATGGTGGGGGTCTCAAGTATGGAGGTATCACGCTGAAGTCAGAAATGCTTGAGAACTGGAAGATGAACTGCATCCCTGAAAACACAGTGAATATGACAATAGACGACTATGAAGAATTCCTCGAGGAGCGGCGTTATCTCATGGCTCAGAAGATAAAGAGGTATTTCGCGGTTCTTTGAACAATAGTCTAATTGATATTCGATGTGTTTTCTGGACGAGGTGTGGAAGTGGATTTCGATCGAAACGGACATGAAGTGACAGGAAAAACCCTATGATTCTATACTACTTCAGGAAATATTGGTGGGTGGTATCGGCTGCAATCATTGCGCTTGCATTTGTGATCCCTTATCAGGTGGTTCTAGTCATGCTCTTTGCGCAGATAATCGCTGTAAATCTCGTATCCTTTAGGATCAGGAGGTACTTGAAGCCCGAGCGAAATGTGAAGAGCCTCAGGAATCTTCTAGTTCTTGAGTTCAAGGACCTTCTCGAAAGCCATGGAGTGTCCTGTGATTTTCCGCCGCGGGGCGATTATTCATCCGTTGATCTTATCGCGGATATCTTTGGAGAAAAGACGGTGTTCTCCATTAGAGAGGGCAATGATGAAATCCATAACTCCGAAGTGCAGAGTCTCGCCGCTTCTCTTCCGAAACATGGGGCAAAGCACGGAGTTATTTTGGTAGATGGTTTGCTGCCGATTGAGGCAAAGAGACTGGCCGAGAGCTACGGTCTGCAATTCAAGAGATATCAGAAGTACAAGGAAGAAGTTCAGGAAAGGCTAAGCTCCAATCCCAATGTCTGCAGTGTTTGCGGAAGAGTGATCGATCAGAATCAAAAGGAGCTGCAGGAAGAATTCAGAGCTTCTGGGTGGAAGGTCATACTGCCGCGAACACTACAAGAAGATCATCGGCAAGTTGAAAGCAGAAACAGGCTAGGAGATGATGCCTTGCAGTTCAAGAAAGGCGAAGTCTACAAGCGGTCGCTGATTCATGAAGAGTATAGTGACAAGAGACTCGATTATTCGTATCTGGGTACATCTTTCTTATGTGCCGAAATTGGTTGATTAACCTTTTTGCCGGACAATATCTTGCGAAATGACGCGAAATCAATGATTCTCTTTTTTGGGAAAGGGATGATGACCTTCGTCCTCGAAGGCTACTGGATAGAATCCTGGTGACTACGAATCACAGGTGGAACAGCGCTTTGATTTGCAGACTGATGTAGAAGTTGGGAGAGAGGATGATACGAAGGCAGTAACCGAACCTCTTGAACAGAAGTGTGGCACTTGCATCGTGTCTATGTCCGCGATCACCAAAATTGCCCAGATGCTCACCGCAGATCGGAATCGGAAGATGCCTGTATATGTTCCAGTATTGTGTAGGGTTCTTAATGACTACTGTGCAACATACGTTGGAGAATTGAGTTGTGGTGAATACGATAGTGATATATTTGTTATATGAGCTTCTTGCTCTGTGTAAGGATTTTCTCTTGCAATTGACGAGAAACACTCTAGGGTAGGCACAGCAATGTGGAGGTGCTTATGAAAACAGGCAGGTTCCATCTGACTCTATTAATCGTAATACTTACCATTATTCCGTTATTTACTGGATGTCCCAATTTAGAAGGATTACTTACTCTAGAAATACCCGATAAAACTGTGAACGAGGGCGAAATACTACAGTTTGATCTTAGAAAATATGCGACGGATAGAGACAAAACATCGCTTGTGTTCTCTATTGTACTTGGTTTAGGAGAATTAGATGGCAGTCTGTATAAATATGAGCCTGGATTCACAGATTCTGGTGAGAAGATTGTGAGGATACGAGTCACAAATTCTGAGGGAAAAACAGCGGAAGATCTTTTCAAAATAACAGTGATAAACGTTAATAGACCTCCGGTAGTGTTTAAAGTTAGTGGTCCATCAGGAACCATCTCACAGAGTAGTAGCTCGTTTGTTTGGATGGGAGAGTATCTGGACGAAGAGATAAGTAGATATGAGTTCAGAAAAGATGGGGGTATATGGATCAATATTGGATTGAGTGAATCGTACGTCTGGGATAACTATTCAGAAGGCAGTCATACATTTGAGGTAAGGGCAAGAGATACAGAAAATACATACTCGAATACTCTGCTCTGGGATTTCATATTTGAAGCCAGCAATCTGCCTCCTGTAATTACTAAAGTCGGAGGGGAAGAAGGTAATTTATACGAACAAAGCAATGCTTTTTCGTGGTCAGGAAGCGATGCTGATGGAACAATTATTTCGTACGAGTACAGAAAGGATGGAGGAAAATGGGTAGAACTCGCTCTTGAAAGGGCCCTTACTTGGAGCGATTACCTTGAAGGAAACCATACTTTCGAAGTCAGAGCAAAGGACAATGAAATGGCCTTTTCAAACATTCTCTTATGGTGTTTTACTTACGTTAGAATTCCGTCCAAGATATGGCAACAATGTTTTGGTGGAACGGAAGGCGATACTGGTTATGCGGCAATACAAACAATGCGAGGAGATTATTTGGTTGTTGGTAAGACTTACTCCAATAACGGAGATGTGTCACACAACAATGGCGGAAGTGATGCCTGGATAATCAGAGTAGATAATTCGGGTAAGCTGATTTGGGGAAAGAGTCTCGGGGGCTCAAATAATGAGCAATTCGTTTCCGTAAGACACACAATTGAAGGAGGATTTATTCTTGGTGGAGATAGCCGTTCTAATGATGGAGATGTTTCTGTAAATAAAGGAGATAGTGACGTTTGGATAGTTAAGATAGATGTTGAAGGAAATCTAGTGTGGCAGAGGAGTTTCGGTGGAAGTAAGGGAGACAGTAATGCATATGTTGAACAGACAACAGATGGAGGATATGTTTTTGTAGCACATTCAGAATCAAATGACGGAGATGTCAGTGGCAATAAAGGAAGTTTTGATTTTTGGGTTGTGAAGTTGGACAGTGATGGAGCTCTCGTCTGGCAGAAATCTTTTGGAGGTACTGAAGCTGAGTTTCCATATGATATTAGACAGACAAATGATGGTGGCTACCTTGTAGTTGGAGAAACAATGTCAAATGATGGAGATGTTAGTGGAAACCATGGAAGTTGCGACGTGTGGATTATTAAGCTCGACCTTCTAGGGAATTTAGAATGGCAAAAGTGCCTGGGGGGAAGTAATTGTGATCGCGTTTATGCAATGACTGAACAGACACCTGAGGGCGATTTTGTTATTGCCGGATCAACCTCTTCAAATGACGGAGACATTACCGGTAACAACGGAAAAGGAGATGCTTGGATTGTTAAATTGGACTACTTTGGGAACATTATCTGGCAAAAGTGCGTTGGTGGGAGTGGATTCGAAACCGCATTGTCGATAAACCCAACGGCCGATTGCGGATATATTATTGGCGGAGGAACCACTTCAACTGGAAAAGGGGAAGATAATGATTGTTGGATAGCGAAGTTGGATAGCAATGGAGAGCTTGTCTGGCAGAAATGCCTAGGGGGAAGTAGTATGGATGTTTGTTGGTCATTTAAGGAAACAGATGACGGATCATACATTATTGCTGGATACACTTTTTCGAACGATGGAGATGTCAGCGGAAATCACGGTAATGCAGATCTATGGTTAGTCAAGTTAGAATGAGTTTGAATTAGATGAGTTTACATCGACCAACACTTTCAAATCTAAGAAAAATCGATTTAGTCTAGAATTGGCTCTTCCTCAGATTATATGAATTAACTCATGATCACCTTCAATCGCAATAGTTCAAATGAACATCTCCCGTACATTATCCGCTTAATCACCTTAAGCTTGTTTATGACGCCTTCTATGACTCCATTGCTGAACTCAGTCCTGATCGCATTCTTAACTGCCTCTATAAATAGGGTCAGACTCCATTTTTCACTGCCGCGAACACTACAAAAAAGATCGTTGAGAAATCAATCAAAAGCGTAAACAGGCTAGAAGGTGCTGCCTTGTATTCAAAAGAATCTGTGAAAGACTGACAGATTACCTTATATTGTAGCTAAGTGGGACTTGAATGTTGCCTTTTGGAGAGCAGTAGACAAAATCTGAAGAGTCTTAAGCACAGAAGAAATCACGCTATGACTTGCAGTCCCTGGAAGCTATTGTAGCCATCGTGACCGGGGCGACTACGATCCAGTTGGAGCCTATAGTCAACATCTCGAGCGCGCTATGAATAGTCTCTCAGAAAAGTCCCTGTAGTTATCCTGGATCCTGAAGTAGCCGTAATGCGTGTGAGGCTGGAGAATTGAGAGAAGAGAAGCGCTGAAATTAATAGAAGGAGATTGCGAGAGGATTGTTCTTGTGGAGACGCCTCGAAGGCGAGACGCGAAAAATATCGGGTGGGGCTTTTTGCTACTGCTTTACTAGAATAACGATGGGAAACGCCCCCCTGACTTTCAGGCTCCATGGGATATTTCCTTTTTTCCACTCTAGATTACCCCTTAGGGTTCTCATGGAAATGGTGTTAAATAGGGTCAGACTCCATTTTTCATTATGTCTTGAGTATCTATTTGAAGTACAAGAAGTCTACGTATTATGATGAGAGTGGAATCTCTTTTCTGAAGGTTCTCTTCGATAAGGGGAACTACGGTGAGTTTCTTATCTTTTCGGGGCTTGAGAAACTCGAAAGGTATCATCGGCTTATGACAAATATCTATCTCCCAAAGGCGGACGGATCGACTACGGAGATAGATGTCTTGATGATAGCCGAAACTGGAATATATGTATTTGAATCAAAGAACTACAGCGGCTGGATCTTCGGCGACGAGAAGGGAAAGAACTGGACTCAAGTTCTAGAGAACAAGCAGAAGAATCAATTCTACAATCCCGTCTGGCAGAACAATGGCCACATAACGGCCCTGAAATATGCTACCGGACTTCATAATCCAGAGCTATACAAGTCGTATATAATTTTCAGTGAGCGTTGCACCTTGAAGAAAGTTAATGTCAATTCGCCAAATGTATTTGTTATGAAGAGAGACACTCTATTGAGAAACGTGAAACTTGACATGATGAGTTCTCCGAATGTATTTGATCCCGAACAAGTCGATAGGATCTACGTGAAGCTAATGGGGTTCACTCATGCCGACAGTTACACAAAGAGCGCTCATATTGAAAATGTGAGGTCGAAGATATCGTGAGTTCTACAGCCGCTTTTCACCTCCGGTTTGCAAGGGCTTTTCTGATAGTGTTTATTCTACTGCTTTGGACCTTTGCGCTCGCTCTCACGCCGATTGTTCTTGACATCTCGGGAGACGAAGTCTTTTACGCAAGGGAGTTCATGGATCTAAGCGCTTCCTTTACTGAAATGGAAGAAGGACAAGTAGAGAGGATAGATGACGCCGCTCATATGAATGTTGCGATAGGGAAGTTCTATCCCAGGCTGAGACTTATTGGAGTGAGGCTTCCAAGAGAAGAAGTGACCTTCATTCCCTATTTGGAGAGAGCCACCACACTAATGGGAAATGCACTTCTAGACAGCGATGTCTTTCTATCATTCGATGCTCTCAGATACGATTCTGATTCTAATCATCTATGCTATTTGTGGTTTCCTTACGAGCTTGAAGGTACTGAGGTCTCGATATCTGCTAATCTCCTGCTGGTTATGAACGGTCTCTGTGATTATGTTCCGGAAGATGTTGCCGGAGGTGGACTTCACGTATACATGAACCAGACTAAAACCACTGGATCATCCTTGGCATTCTTGGCCAGCACGTTTCGAAACCATCTCCGGCAATTACCGAGCATCAGTTTGTCTAGATCTCTCTACTCATAATAAGAGATTCCCCTCAGAAACAACATTGTCGGAAGCCTTTGGACTTTCCCAAATTCCTCTTTGTCTTCATAAAAAGTGACACTTGTCCAATTTCCATATTTATCGAATTCATAGGAAAGCTCCTTAACATCTCTCAGTTCCCAGTTTCCGGAACGCCAAGAGTAACGCTCATACTTAGAAATCAGATTCTCATCGGTATATTCTAAAATGAATCCGACAGTACTGATTGAATAATGATTTGAGTCAACGACAATTTCACATATCCGATCGTTTCCATCATAACTCAGCTCAATAAGCAGTATTCTTCTATTAGAATCGCCACGCTCAAATACCTCAATGCCTACTAACTTACCATTCTCGTACACAGGAAAGTAAGATTCACTTGGTGTAGATGAGTTATTATTTATGTATCGATCGGCCCTAACAACATTTCCTTGTTCATCATAGCTATACATTATTGCAGAAAGCCATTCTTCAAAACTGCGATAATCATAATTGAGCCAAAGTTGAATTCTATCGTTACTATCGTACTGGAAAACGGTTAGTTCTGTTAATTTGCTTTTGCCATCTTCATAAACTATAATTGTTTCAACTCTCTCTAGAAGACCGGTATTACCATAGACGTACTTTTGTTGTGGGACTCCAAATTTAGAAATAGGAAGAGGTGATTCTCTTTCAACAAGCAAGAGCTTTCCTTTCTCATCATAAGTGTATTTTATGAATTCATCATTCGACAGATCCCGTGAGTATTCTTCGTACTCTTTGTAATAGTCACTATAGAATGGATAATTCATAATCACCGGCAAGGATGTTACTGAGAGAACACCGGAAAGACACTCAAACGCCAAACTTCCCCCGTAGTTATTAATGTCAACACTATAACTCATGACCGGAAAGGGTATGGGAAGCTCAAACGGAGCAAATTCTAGATCGTAAAGTCCGTTTTCACTTGGGATTTCGCCTCGTGGCCTTTCAATAATGACTCTCCCTTCCTGATCAAACCGGACATCAAACAGATAAGCCAATTGTTGTAACTTCTGACTTCCAAAAGATTCTTTGACTTCGTAGGCAGTGTAGAATAGTGAAGCAACTGGTCCTTCAACACCATAATCTTCCCTCGTAAGTGTCTTTGTTTTAATGTTCGCAAAGCCAACACCAAACAGGATAATTAGCATAATGCTGATACTGAAAGCTTTTTTCATCTTTGTCCTCCTCCCACATTGTCATGTTGCTTCATTCATATTCCTTCAGCAAACCATCAATAACGATTACAAACGAGTTTTCATAAGAGGAAATCTCCAGAAGGTAATCATCACTAGCTCCAATGAAGTCATAAATAACCCTTCTCAAAAAGCTTGCTGCGTCCTTGGCCAGCTCCTCTGGGGTAGCTTGCGTTGTTGGACTCTGTCTAATTGGAGCAATCACATTCTTGGAATCAGAAGCAGCCTGCTCGCCGAAAGAAGCCAGTATTAAAGCCCCAACTCCTTGTTCGCCGATATTATTCATGCTGGGTGATGTACCGTCAAGAGAGTAAATCAAATAGACCCCATATGAAGTTCCCCAGAATGTGTAGACTTCCACCGTGAGCTGAACCACATTAGATATATTCAGGTATCTCTCTCCACCCACCAATATCCACTTGTTCGCTGCAACACCAGAAATTGTAGCAAGAATAATGATCACCACGATAATCAGCTTTCTCAACAGCTAACACCTCCTGTGATTCAGGTACTCTCATCTAGACAGATCGAATACATTGTCTAATACTTTCGCCAGCAATGAAACCTGCGAGCTATCACTCGCGAATACCCTACAGCTTCCTTCACCTGCAAAGAATCTCTGGACGGCTTCGCTTAAAGTATATACCTGCAATTTGTCCTGATTGTTCTCAACGCAACTACTGATAGCTCTCTCAACCCTATCTAGAGGTGCCAGAATTACCATCTCCATTTTCTTTTTTGAAAACCTCAGGAGTGCAATATTTCGTTCAGCCCTAACCGATATCCTGTACTTTCTCGGTATGAACTGTATTTCTTTGTTTATTTCAGTTAGGTACTTCTTAAGTTCAGAGTAAGCTAATCTCACTTGTTCATCAACGTTATTAATATGGTACCATTCATCAAATAATGGCTCTTCAAGGCCTGTTGCTCCGATAAGATCTTCCGCATTCTCTCTTTTGCCTTCTCCGTCTGACTCTTCCAGGGAGATCTTTCGAAACTCAGGATCCACAACTACTATCTCTCTTGAAGAATCACTCGTTGACTGAAGCCGCTTGACGACCATAGTATCTATTAGTTTGGCCCAAGTGAGAGTATAAATCTCTCGCATCATCTGAAACTTCTCATCTAGGGTTGAACCATGTTCTCTCTCTTCCATGCTGTCCACTACAACCAAGATCTTTGCGTTTTCAACCATCTCTTTGATTGCTTCAAAAAGGAATATGCTGTCTTCAATTTTCAATATACTTCTAAGATTCTTAAGGATCTCTTTGTTGGTCTCATCCGCCAGTCTTTGACAAACAACTCTAGTGATCTCGAATCTCCCCTTTTTTGTCATAATGAAAGATAGAAATCTAGTTATCTGAGGGAAAACGTGACCATAGAACTGGCTGTGGCGCATTTCCACTTCCACAAGATGGAGTTTCGGAATCATCTTATCTGAAAGATCGAAGAGTATACCGTCCGGAATAGTACCTCGTATGCCTTGGTTTTCAAAACGCACTGTTCCTTGCAACAAGAGCGCATCGTCTCCGAAAATGACCTTCTGCTTATCGAAAACAAATTTCTCAAATTCGGATTCGACTCTCATAATCTTCTCAACATAAACCTCATTGTTAGAATCACCTGCCATCATGCCTTTCACTACCTTTCATCAATGACTCACCACATATGTTTGCTACCGGTGCATTATGATTGGACCTTCTGCTGAAAACACTTTCTAAACATGTAACCGACTGACTGAGATAAGGGTTCCTCTTGTTTGGAAAACATCATATGCAATTCACCTTCCTCGTATATCGGATGTGCTCACTTTTCAGAAGAATCACGAGTGTATGTACTCACTGATCAAGTAATACTGTTTATGAAGACTTCTAGATAAACTGTCATTATTATAACACAAGACGCATACATAACCGCAAGGATAGCTTTCTCTCTTTAGTAGCAACAATCAGATCAGTTATAAATAGTGTCAGACTCCATTTTTCACTGCTGCGAATACTACAAGGAGATCGTTGAGAAATCGAAAGCAGAAACAGGCTAGGAGGCAACGCCTTGGAATTAAAAAAATCTGCGAAAAACGTGACTCCCTTTATTGTAGCTAAGTGGGAGTTGAACGTTGACTTTTGGAAGGCAGTAGACAGGATCTGAAGAGTCTTAAGCACAGAAGAAATCACGCTATGACTTGCAGTCACTAGAAGACATTGTAGCCATCGTGACCGGGGCGACTACGATCCCCTTGGAGCCTATAGACAACATCTCGAGCGCGCTATGAATAGTCTCTCAGAAAAGTCCCTGTAGTTATCCTGGATCCTGAAGTAGCCGTAATGCGTGTGACGCTGAAAATTCAAATAGGGTCAGACTCCATTTTTCACACTATCCGCTCTCCCTCTACATACACGTATTCCTCAGGGTAGATAAATCTCAGAATGCTACACTGTCGATAAAGGAAACGTCAACCACCTCGGGATTTCTTTCGTAAAGCCTCTTGAGCAACTCCCTGATTCCTTCTCCATCGTTGAGAGTCGCCCTTATCTCCTGCGCTCCAGTTGAAAGGGCTGAATCCAGTCTGTTTAAGTGTTCCTGGATAGTGATCCGAACGCTTCTCAAGAGCTTGTCCGGAGCCGGATCTTCTTTGCAGGATTCAAGTTCATTTGTCAATACGAACGTCCAGCCATTCTTCTGTGAACGTCTGTAATGAGCAATTTCAAGAGGGTATGCACTTCCGATGAGAAAAGTGTTCGAATCTTCCTCAAGAATCTCGAGCCCCTTACTTATGCCCGGGACACGAGCGCCGAGCGAGCCTAAAAGCAGAGCTGCGTTATCCGACAGCGCAAGAGTTTTCTGACCTCAAAAGCGCAGAAGTGTGGTCGCGGTGAAGGTTGAAACCGTGAGATCATTTCGAGATTCCAGCTGTCGAAGAAGGCAGAGAGCCCCACAAATGAAGTTACGAATCCATCTTCAATTACTGGAATCCAAATACGATAGAACGCTTGCCGGTAGATCTGCTCATTACCCGATACCCTGAAACTTCGTGGCCGCTCTGAAGAATCGGAAAGTAGCCTCTATCCGAGAGGTTTAGACCTGTCCAGTCCCTCTGAACGGTATAGTAGTCTCCTTTGGCTTCGATATACATGGCCAGACCTTCATGACTTTCGTTGAAGATCATCAAGAGAGGCTTAATCTTCAACCAGTCGCCGGAAAGCACTTCCTGTGTATTTGCCAGAACCCTTAGGGCGGCCATTATTCCATCCACTCTCTCTCTTCAAATGATGAGATCAGCAGGTTTAGAATATTGGAAATGTTTCCATCTGCAGTTATTTCAATGTCTCCTGCTTGATCTGCGGACAGAATTGATTCGGCGTCTTTGCTAATCTCGATCATGCCTGTCGAGAGCAGAAATGTGCAAACATAGAGAATAAAACCAAAAGAAACGACTTTTGGTTCATTCTTCCCCCTTTATTATTCATTTGATCCAACGGCTGAATTATATCCCGAGCGTCAGTCGTTACCGCCATGCCAGACCGGGAGGATCCCTTTAAAGAGTAGAATTCCGGTACGATCTTAGGAAATCCTTGAGATACTTGTCGAGAGAGCTTAGCACCAGTCAGACTCTCCCTCGACACAGTATTCAGATCAACAAATGGCACGAAATTGCATTGTAGCTATCAAATGAGATCAAGAAACGATGGAGGAATGGGAATGAAGAAAGGGTTTTCACTTGTTGAGTTGCTCATAGTGCTTGCCGTTATTTCATCAATCATTGCCGTCTCTACACCTCTTGCCCTTAACGCTATAAGAAAGGCCAGGGCAACTGCCGTCGCTTCAGACTTCAAGACTCTATCGAGAGCTATTTCTTCTTCAATATATCTCGGTGATGGAATACCATCGTCGGTCGACAGTCTCGGAAGAAATGTTAGCAGCGATTACGGAGTTGCCTGGAGCGATAATGAAGGCGTCTATGACTTCGTTATATTCACCAATAAAGAAGTGGATACTTCTACACTCTACACACTGCTTACAAATACGGGTTCTGGCTTTCCTGCTGGAGAGTACGAATTCCTCCCCGGAGGAGCTGCCAGTTCTGAGAACTCAAAGGCCTATTACCACGTCTATCTTGACGGAGGCGGTAATCAGACGGTTTCTTCCGGGAAGAGCTTTGTGTTCTCCAGCCTGAACGACCTTAGTTTCTTCAACGCGTACAAGAATTACGGGCAGGGTAACTGGCAGACTACTGGCTCCGGCTTATCAGGTTCAGGAGACGGAGGATCGAGAAACAGAGGAATCCTCGATACAGACGAGAATTGGTCTGATTACGAGATAAACGTAGATCTTTTCTATATTGACAACGCAGGTTCAGGTACGCGAGGTTACAAGATTATCTTCCGCGCTCAAATAACAAATCCAAGCGATCCTGCGCATCAAGTGAATGGCTACTATCTCGATTTCGCTCCTATTCGTCCTAGATTGGCATTGCAGAGTGTCAATTCGGATGTGGCATGGATAGATCTATCTAATATCGGTGGAGCTAACTGGGAAGAGACCTTGAATAACACGTCGCACAGTCTGAAGATCATCGTCAAGGGTAATCAATTCGATGTCTACTTCAATGGAACTCATGCCTTTACAGCAAATCACGAAACTTTTACGACGGGCAGAATCGGGCTCGAAACATACGGAAATGTCGAAGTGGTCTTCAAAAACGTCACCATCAAGCCTTTATAACAAACGGCTTTAGATCTAGCGGAGAAACTGGATTCTTTCCGCTTCAATGAAAAGCGAAATGCATTTCCACGAGAACTTCAAAAGACTCTGCAGGTTGTATTGTCTCAACAGTTAAGAGGTGTAAGATTCCTGTCAGGGGCTGAAAAGTTTGAAGACATTGATCTTTCTCTTGTCAGCTCTACTATTTGTGTGCTCTTTTACTCTTGCAATGCCTTCGCTCGGTCTTATAAGCGCCCTGGCAAAGACTGAATCTCTTTCGAATACGCCTCTGTCGGGCTTTGTCGGTATAGACGTTATCGGTCTCGTCCTGAGGTGTAATCTGGGCCCACTATTAGCCGGTCTTGCAACGCCCTTTATGATGTTTACGCTTTCGAAAGATTCCGGTCTGGGATGCAACACGATACTACCGGGCATCGCCTGATACGGCTACGTCGTAGCAAAAATCGGTTTTGACCTTATCTACATCCGGGGCGATGTCGGGCATACGCTGGCGCTGGGACCTCAACAGCTCGGGTTCTCTCCATTGAGACTTGGCGTCGGGTTCGAGGCAGGCAGGATGTATTTCTAGTTCAACGTTGTCGTACCGTAGAAAAGGGGACCTCAGTAACCGGTCAGTCCCTATTCTCGCTTCTCGCCTTCTCGTGAGCGTAGCGACCGTCTCTATCAGCTCTTTATCGATGCTTCTTATTGGTCTCGCAAGGCAGAAACTGGTCTGTGCGAACAGACAGTCTTCAAAATCGCCTCCTGCCGAAGGCAGCCTTGCGTCCGCCGATGCTTTCCGGCGCCTTGCGTCTAATTTCAGCAGTGACTGACTTTTCACTCTCGGTCTTCTCGTGAGCGAAGCGAACGTCTCGACCATGGCCTTTCTCGATTGTTGTTGACGATTTCGGTGGACGGCGGACCGTTGACAGACAACGTTGTTTTCATGTGAACCATGTTGGTATATTCTCTTTGACTGAGGGTGTCTTCGTGGGCGGAGCAGGAAATAGGCTCCGTTCTTTTCTTTTTGTGTACAAGAAGTCCCTCACAGTTTTTTGTCTTCGATTTCTCGTTCACTGTGAAAAATGGAGCCTGACCCTGTTCTATTAGCGTAACAATATTTCCTACACAAAGGGCTTTTGTAAGTGATTGTCCTGTTTTGTAATCGTTTTTCCTGGTGTGCAGTAAGTGCGGGGAGGTTGTCGGTCGGTAATTATTTTTCTTGACTTGTGCTACAATATAACAATAATTCTTGGATTGTAATCATTTTTTCGGAGGAAGCTATGGCTGAAAACGATCAGGAAAGATCAACCGAAAGACTCGCGGGATATGCGACGCTTATCAAGCGATATGACTTAGATGTTATTCCAAATTGGCACAAGTCCATGGTGACCACGAGTGGAATCCGCCGGATCGACTCGAGCGAAGGCATAGTCGAGGAAGTATACCCTTCAAAGTACTGGCCGGGGGATACACTTGGTGATCATCTTGAATTTGCGCTCAAATATGACGGGACGAATCTTGCAATACTCGACAGCATATTTCAGGAAGTTGCAGAGAGAGATTTGCTCGAATATCTCCGTTCCAGACCGACCGGCAAATACGCCAGGCGGCTGTGGTATCTTTACGAGTTTCTTACCGGGAAAATGCTTCCTCTAGATGACTTGAAGCAGGGTAACTACATTTATCTTCTTGAGCCGGATGAATATTACACGGTCAGCCCGGCCCGCCAGATTCGTCGACAGCGAATCAAAGACAATCTACTGGGTGACCCACGCTTTTGCCCAACGGTTCGACGAACTGAAACCCTTCGAAACTTTGAAACAGCCGATCTTGCCGGGAGATGCCGCAGGGTAGCGGCTGGCTATTCCCCGGAGTTGCTGAGGAGAGCGCTCGGCTATCTCTACACCAGGGAGACAAAATCCTCTTTTGAGATCGAAAGTATTAAGCCCACATCGACAAGAACCGAGCGATTTATAGCGTTACTTCAGCTGGCCGAGCAGGAAGACTTCTGCGAAAAACCGCGCTTGATCGAACTTCAGAATCGCATTGTCGATCAACGGTTTCGCGATCACGATTACCGGACGAGCCAGAACTACGTCGGAGAAACAATCTCCTGGCAAAAGGAAAAGATACATTTCATATGTCCAAAGCCTGAAGATTTGGCTGGCCTGATGGAGGGCCTGATAGCCGCCCATAAGCGAATGGACTCGGGCGATGTGTCCCCCGTAATTCACGCCGCCGTTATCGGTTATGGGTTCGTTTTCTTGCACCCGTTCGAAGACGGCAACGGTCGAATCCACCGTTTCCTGATCCTCAACATTCTTGCCCGGCGAGGCTTTACGCCCAAAGGCCTCATGTTTCCCATATCTGCATCCATGCTGAAGAACCCTGCCGACTATGACGCCTCTCTGGAAGCATTCTCACGGCATATTATGGCCCTGGCGGAATACTCGCTCGATGAAGAGGGCCGCATGACCGTGCACAACGATACAGCCAGGTGGTACCGGTATATAGATTTGACGCCCCAGGCGGAGGCACTCTTCAAGTTCATCGATCAGACCATCGAGGTGGAACTCACGCAAGAACTGGCGTTTCTGGCCAACTACGATAAAACAAAGAAAGCCATCCAGGAGATCGTGGATATGCCCGACCGGTTGATAGACCTCTTCATCCGCTTTTGTCTGCAAAACAATGGCAGGCTTTCAGCACAGAAACGAAAGAGTCACTTTGACTTTCTGTCAGACGAGGAAATGGCCCATATGGAACAGGCTGTTCTTGCAGCCTACGGCGACACGATCTCGAATGCTGATTGATGGCGGTCCCACAAAACTCCTGGCGATCGTCAACACTCATGCCGGTCAGGCGACCTTCGTCACAAAGTATGGACTCGTCAGTAAAAAGAGCAGTTCTTCGTTCCGACGCTACGCGTCCAGGTTCTTCGTTCTTGGTCAAGCACATCTCGTCTGAACCTGATTCAGAATCTCGATCTAAGATCAGTTACAAGTGGAGAACCGTCCTTCGTG
>Ga0209506_1001355_pt1 | contig 26088 bp, 23 predicted proteins | sample AD_JPNHG2_MetaG_FD_184409 | JGI IMG/M metagenome (GOLD analysis project Ga0209506, IMG submission 184409) | Active sludge microbial communities of municipal wastewater-treating anaerobic digesters from Japan - AD_JPNHG2_MetaG (SPAdes) (version 2) | ecosystem: Engineered > Bioreactor > Anaerobic...
CTATATTTACGCCAGCATTCTATAAATTGATTAGTATGGCATTGATTGAAACATTCCGTCGCCAAGGCGACTTTCTTTTTAGGTATCGCAGCTATTTACCAGTGCTTTTAATTTTAGCAGGAATAGGTTACTATGTTTACCTCCTGGAAACCAAGCAGTATTCATATAATGCATTTTACTTTTTTGCTTGCTTTGTGGTGAGCTTTATTGGACTGGTTATACGCGCTATTACCATTGGTTACACTCCTAAGAATACTTCAGGAAGGAATACCAAGGAGCAGGTTGCCGATACGGTTAACACTTCAGGAATGTACTCGTTAGTCCGCCATTCGCTTTACCTTGGTAATTTTTTCATGTGGTTTGGCCTTGCCCTTCTTACTAAGAGCTACTGGTTTGTCATATCTTTCCTTTTAGTTTACTGGCTCTACTACGAACGAATAATGTACGCCGAGGAATTTTTCCTACGCAACAAGTTTGGTTCGGATTACCTCAATTGGGCCGATAGCGTTCCCACTTTTATTCCGCGCAGGTTCAGGTGGCGCTCACCAAACAATTACTTTTCCATCCGTAATGTAATTAAGCGCGAGAGCATAGGGCTTTTCAAGTTAGTGCTACTATTTTTTGTTTTTCAGTACATACACGATGTGGTTTCAAATGGGGGTAAACTCCTTGAGCTAAGTTCGTGGGGTAGGGTGTGGTTTATTGCCTTTATTATTGTCGGCGTAATTTACCTGACTTTACGAACTATCAGAAAGAAAACCCGTTTGCTCGATGTGGATGGTCGTTAAGGTACAATAATCCTTAACCCCTTATTCACTACTGTAATCCTAATTTTTCTATCCATTATAATGGGTTCACCATCAAAGTGAACCACATCTTCGCGTTTTCGCTTTATTACAATCTTTTGGGCCTTACCGGTTTGTAGAACCGTGCTTTTATTAATGGTTCGGGTGAATAGCATTGCACCAATGGCAGGTGCTTGAAGCAGATTTATGGGCGACATAATGGCTATGTCGAGTAACCCATCTTGTATATCGGCATTTGGTGCTATATAGGCATTATTGCCATATTGCGATGCGTTGGCACATGTAATGAGAAAGGCCTTCACTTTCATTTTTTGTGTGCCATCAATTTTAACCTTGTACTTCTTGGGTTTGTACCTTATAAAGTCAGTTAGCGCTACCTTAACATAGTTAAAAAAACCTCGGCCTTTCTCTTTGGCAAAGCGGTAACCAATATGAGCATCAAAACCCACGCCACAGGTACAAAAGAATGGTAACCCGTTTACGAGCCCGTAATCTATTGATTCAACCCTAAGCTTATTTACCACCTGTATCGCTTTGGCTGCATCAAGCGGGATTCTTAGGTGCCTTGCAAGACCATTGCCTGAACCTAAAGGGATAATACCCATTACACAATCCGTGTTTATGATGGCGCTGCCAACCTCGTTAACCGTTCCGTCGCCACCAACTGCAACAAAATACTTGAACCCCTCAGCAATTTTTTCACTTATAATCTGTAAAGCATCACCCTTTTTTCGGGTGAAAAGGATTTCGGGCTCAAATGTCTCGTTGTCAATTGTATTATTGATAATGTGCAGTATACTTTCCTTACCGCGTGTTCCAGAAATGGGATTTACAATAAAAAGTATTCTTTTGCGGGTGGACTTTGTTATGGGATCAGCCATGGAACTTACTTTTGAACATGCAAAAGTAAAACCTTTTTTAATAGCATCAAACTAACTACCTTTGTTTGGCTTTGCTCATTCATTGACATAAAAAATTACTCATAATGAAAATTATTTGCATTGGTAGAAACTATAGGGATCATGCTAAAGAAATGAATGCCGATGTGCCTGAGGTTCCGGTATTCTTTATTAAGCCCGATAATTGTTTGCTTCGCAATAATCAACCTTTTTTTTATCCTGATTTTACAAGCGATTTGCAATATGAACTAGAAGTTGTGCTTCGAATTAATAGGTTAGGGCGGAGTATCAAGCAAAAGTTTGCCCACCGTTACTACGATGCCATCACCCTTGGTATCGATTTCACTGCTCGTGACTTACAGCGCGAGTGTAAAGCAAAAGGATTACCCTGGGAAATATCCAAAGCGTTCGACTATTCTGCTCCAATAGGAACTTTTATCCCCAAAGATGAACTGGGCGATTTAAATGGCTTAAACTTTCGGCTTGAGCTAAACGGAAAGGTAGTACAGCAAGGGAATACTGCAAACATGATTTTTGGCTACGATGAGCTTATTTCGTACGTTTCACGATTCATAACCTTCAGAACTGGCGATCTTCTTTTTACCGGCACCCCAAGCGGTGTAGGGCCTGTTAACGTTGGCGATAGGCTACAAGCCTATTTGAACGACAGGCTGATGCTCGACTTTTTTATTAAGTAATGGTTTTACAGCAAAACTATTGTCGTATTCCCTTTAACCTTAAATGGGTATAGCTGAGGTAACCTCAAGTTCTAACTGTAACCTTTTGAAAAAGGTTAACGGGTAACTAGCGGTTAGTGTGCTTAATGCGTAGTCAATGGTTTGTTCAATGCTGTTCGATTGAATCACCAGCTGTTCATGCAAGGTATTTACTACAGCGTATGCGCTATCCTGGTAGGTAATGCCTTGCGATATTTCACCTTCAAGTTTTGTGAAAAAGTCCATGATCTCCCGGTAGCGTTGCCTTTGCCTGTCGGAATAACGGTGCAGCGATGAGTATGCATTTGTAAAACTTGTAAACCTATTACGTAGGTTTGCCAGAACTTTGCGTGGAAGCTGGTCGATGCTAATGCCCCGCTTCAGGTAAATTTCAGTATACCGGAAAACGCCAACAAATCCAAGTGCGTCAAGATCATCGGCGGTGGATACGAGTAAAGCCAAGTCGAGCATGTCATCGGGCTTTGTAACCGGGTGCTGCTTGACCGATTTGTCATCGTGCAACTCTACAGCTTTTAAAATCAGTGTTTTTTGCGATTCCGTTAGGTCTGGGAAATGGCTGAGATATTGCTTGCATAGCTCGGCACCCTCAGCCCCATGTTGCTCATCGAGGGTTTTGGTTAGGCCAGCATCGTGAAAGAAACAGGCAATTATTGCATTTTCAATTAGCTGTTCAGTGATTGTTAGTCCAGCCTTATGCAGTTCAATCAGTAAACCCCGGCAATGCAACCACACCCTAATATGGTGTTGCAGATTGTGCGAGGGTAACGACACATTTGTGAATATACTCTCAAGGTGGCGGTGAAGGTTCGACAAGTGTTTTGTCTCAATCCTATGAATTTTAGAGAGTAACTCTTCCATGGTTTGTATGTAGTTTATGCAAAGTAAATAAAAAAGCAGGAAAAATTTTCCTGCTTTTACGTGATTTGGATAGAATTGTTTTAAGCCATCTCCTTTGATTTGGCAATAATTTCATAGGCGATATCGAGTATTGTGGTATCGTCGAGGGTTACTATTCCACCATCAGGTCCCGGTTCAAGGTGAAATCCCACAGCACCTCCATCCTTGTAGTTGGTTCCACCAAAATAATTGCGGACAGTTTCAACATTAACGTTCAACCTGTCCGCAATTACCTGCATGCTACCATCAGGAAGGCTATCTTTAACCCTCCTGAGCTCATTAAATGTGATTATTTTAGTCATAATTACAGGGTTTTAAAATGATTTTTACACCTTAAATATAAAAAATTAAGTTCAAAATGTAAAATGATTTAACCAAATTTTAACGTTAAAAAAACACATTATTTTCTAGTTTTTTATACGAAATTTCCTTTTGGATGTTTTAATATTGAAGTAGTGGAAAATATTACTATTCTGGTAAATGATTCGAGGTTAACACAAAGACAATCATTGTTTTACAAATAAATCATTAAACTCTAAATTACTTTTAAACCACATATACCATAGTGGCTTTAAACTTTTCCAGGAACCTTAATATCTTTGCGGAAAATATAGGCTTTTCATGATTAAACTGGTGGTAACCGATTTGGATGGCACACTCCTGCGTTCCGATCATAAGTTTAACGGCGAAGATATGGTTTCCCTATGCCGATTAGGTGAAATGGGGATCATACGTGCCATTGCTACTGGTCGTTCACCATTTTCAGCATCAACTGTTTTGCCCGACGATTTTCCCATCGATTACCTTTTGTTCTCTTCTGGAGCAGGAATTATGCGCTGGTCCGATAAGTCGATTATTCATGCCAACCAGCTTTCACCGGAAGTTGTTCAGTATGTAATTGCCCTGCTTGTGGAAATGCATGCCGATTTTATGGTTCATGAGCCAATTCCCTTAAATCATTGTTTCCACTACCACAGTTCTGGTAAACTAAACTCTGATTTTGAACGAAGAATTAGCCTCTATAAGGATTACTCTCAACCCTTAATAACTGGTGTGCCATTTCCAGGACCTGCTTCGCAGGTGTTAGCCGTTTTACCCAATGATATTGAAAGGTTCAATGCCATTTCCAAAAAGTTAAACGGGGTTCAGGTTATAAGAGCAACCTCCCCGCTCGATGGCAAGTCAATTTGGCTTGAAATTTTTCCCGAAGGGGTTTCAAAATCCGGAGGTATTCAATGGTTGTGTAGCTATATTGGCGGAATTCAGCCCCGTAATTTGTTGGCCTTAGGCAACGATTACAACGATATTGATATGCTTAACCTTGCCGGTGAAGCTTTTGTGGTTTCAAACGCACCCAGTGAGCTAAAGGACAAATTTCAGGTTGTGCCGGTAAACGATGAAGCCGGTTTTTCACATGCTGTTAAAAGGGTGCTAAAAATTGATTAAACAAGGTTTTAAAGTATTTCTTTTACCTCTTTCTTTAAAAATTCAATGGCCAGCGAGGTGGGATTAATCTCAAGTTCAGCGTAAGTTTCAAGAATTTTTTTGCTCAAATCGAAGCTGCTATCGTTTGGTGCAACTTTTTCGCTGCAAATATTTATTAGCTTAACAATGTTTTCCTTAGCATTTTTAACCATCTCCCATGCCTCATTGCTAACATATAGCTGCTGGGAAAGGTTGTGCTCCCATTCCGCTCTGATGTTTCCAAGTAACGCACTTTGTAGGTCGCTAGCAAGCATCCCTTTTTTATTAACTCTTACAATTATTGATTCAGGCGAAATCCGCTCCATTAAGAGTATTAAGCGCTCGTATGCCTGAAGTCGAAGCGGTAGTGAAACCTTTATGGTGTTAAACATTAATTCCGCCTTTTGCCTTTGGGTTTCATTCTTGATAAGAGTTCGCAAGGCAAGGTATCCTGCCAGGAATACCATAAGTGCGGGTATTGTGATTTTCAGAATTTCGGCAAACATATTTTAATGTTTTTGGACAGTTTAGGTGTATATGAATGACAAATTACTTTATTTTTGAAACTCTAAAATTAGTAAAACAATTTGGAATTCCCTAAAACGTTAAACCATGGAAAAGGTATCAGCCAGAATAGCAGCTCTTGAGGAGTCGCAAACCATTGCAATGTCGAAAAAGTCGCGCGAACTTGCTGCACAGGGTATCGATGTAATTAGCCTTAGCGTAGGCGAACCCGATTTCTTTACCCCCGACTTTGTAAAGGATGCTGCCAAGAAAGCCATCGACCAGAACTTTTCGTTTTATACACCGGTTGCGGGTTACAAGGATTTACTGGAAGCTATTTGTGGAAAGCTTAAACGCGAAAACAACCTCGAGTACCAGCCCGACCAAATTGTGGTTTCGGGAGGTGCTAAGCATAGCCTTTCAAACGTGTTGATGTGTATTGTTGATAAGGACGATGAGGTTATTGTTCCTGCCCCATACTGGGTTAGCTATGTTGAGCTGGTTAAGCTTGCTGAGGGGAAAAGCGTGGTGATTGAAACCTCGCTTGAGAGCGATTTTAAGATTACCCCCAAACAGCTTGAGGCTGCTATTACACCTAAAACCAGAGCCCTACTTTTATGTTCGCCTTCTAACCCTACGGGTAGTGTATACACCTACGATGAATTAAAGGCAATTGCTCAAATTATTGAGAAGCACCCAAATATCATTGTAATTTCCGATGAGATTTATGAACATATCAATTTTATTGGCAAACATGAGAGTATTGCTCAGTTTGATTCTATTCGGGATAGAGTAGTTATTATCAATGGCGTTTCAAAGGGGTATGCCATGACCGGTTGGCGCATAGGATTTTCGGCATCGGCCAAATGGATTGCCAAAGCATGTGAGAAACTTCAGGGTCAGCAAACATCGGGCGTTTGCAGTATTGCTCAACGTGCAGCCATTGCTGCATTTAACTCCGATGGCGAATACACCCGCCAAATGCGCGAGGCTTTTCGGCGTCGTCGCGATTTGATGTATGAAGGTTTCTCATCAATCCCTGGCTTCAAGTTGAATAAGCCACAGGGTGCGTTCTACATTTTCCCTGAAATATCGGAACTGCTTGGCAAGCAGTATAACGGTGAAACCATAAAAACCTCCGATGACCTTGCCATGTTCCTTCTGAATCATGCACATGTTGCCGTTGTTCCGGGTTCGGCTTTTGGTTCACCAAAATGCATAAGGCTTTCGTATGCTACATCGGACGATAAGCTTAAGGAATCCATTGAGCGTATTAGGAAAGCAGTTGCTTTACTCAAGTAAAGCTATTTCCATTTAACATTATATAGCATCGAACTACATGGTTATTTCGATGCTTTTTTTTATTTTAGTTTAGTATTACTTTTTTGAAGATGAAGAAATTTGTAAAGTTTGGGTTGGTTATCGCCTTGGTTGGATTAGCGGTTGGAGTTTTGCTTCTTTTAAGGCTCTATTTTACGTTTCGTGCTACCAATGTAGCAGTCTCAAAGGAGACATTAATATATATTCCCACAGGTTCAAACTATAACGATGTTCTAAATATCCTGGATAAAAACAAGGTATTAAAAAGTATCGACAGGTTCAAAAGGGTGGCACAATACTACGATTACGAAAAATCTGTTAAACCCGGATGCTATGCTTTTAAGCCCGGTATGAGTAATTCCTCCATGGTTAAAATGCTTAAGTATGGACATCAAAAACCAGTAAAGGTTACCTTTACTGGCATGCGAACCTGGCAACAGCTAGCACAACGCATTTCTTCACAGATTGAAGCCGATTCGGTTTCGCTTATTAATCTGTTTACTTCCGATTCAGTAGCGTTTAATCGGGGTTTCACTCCTAGCACTTTTATGGCAATGTTTATTCCTAATACATACGAGTTCTACTGGAATACCCATGCATTAGGATTTATCAATAGGATGTATAAGGAATATAACCGTTTTTGGAACGAGAGCCGGATTCATAAAGCCGATGGAATTGGATTATCGCCGGTTGAGGTAGCAATTTTGGCATCAATTGTTGAGGAAGAAACCAATGTTAAATCGGAGATGCCAATAATTGCTGGGGTTTATTTAAACCGATTACGGAAGGGAATACCCCTCCAGGCTGACCCAACGGTTAAGTTTGCCATTGGCGATTTTACAATCCGAAGGGTATTAACCCGCCATTTAGCCGTTGACTCTCCTTTTAATACCTATAAACACAAGGGATTACCTCCTGGCCCTATCCGGATACCTTCAGTTATTGCTATTGATGCTGTGCTAAACGCGCAAAAACATAGCTATCTTTACTTCTGCGCTTCGCCCGATTTTTCTGGACGTCATATTTTTGCCCAAACATTGGCAGAACATAATAGAAACGCAGCGGAATACCGAAGGGCGCTTAACATGGAACGAATTTATCGTTAATAAATATTTGATATGAAAACGTTACCATTCTTAGTGGCAGTTTTGTTATCGTTGGTATCAAACGGACAAAACGATAGCATTACCAAACTACCCGAACCCAGCAGGGTTAAGGGTAAAAACATCATGGAAGCCTTTGCTAACCGTGCCTCGGTTAGGGAATTTGATACTCAGGAATTAGACCTTCAGGAAATAGCCGATTTGCTGTGGGCTGCAAACGGTATTAACCGTCCTGCCGAAGGAAAACGAACTGCCCCAACAGCCATGAACACTCAGGATATTGATGTTTACCTGGTAAATAGCAAGGGAGCATTTTTGTACGATGCCAAGGCTCATGAACTAGTTCTAATCAGTAGTGGTGATTACCGTTCAGCAGTTGCCGGTTCGCAGCAAAACTTTGCCAAAGCACCTATTTTTCTTGTGATTGTCTCCGATGTTGCCCGCTTTCAGCGAGGCGATGAGAGCCAAAAAATGACTTGGGCTGCCATGGATGCAGCAATTGTCTCACAGAACATTAACCTGTTCTGTGCCGGTGTTGGCCTAAAAACTCGCCCAAGGGTTTGGATGGAAACCGAAAAACTTAAGGAGATACTTAAGCTCAGGGAAACTCAACGACCAATGATGAACAATCCAGTAAGTCGCTAATGGGTAAAGGTATTTTTTGATAATAGGTTTTTTTAAGATAAAAAATGCATCGAAAAAATTCGATGCATTTTTTGTTCCTCTATAGGAATGTGTTGGCTTTTAAATGCTTATGCTATTCAAATCCCTGATAATGTATACATCGTAATCGCCAAGGTATTGAAAGCCGAACTGTTTGTATAGGTTAATGGCTGCAATATTATTGCGATGTACCTCGAGCTTTACCTGATAGCCTTTGGCTTTGACAAACCTAAGCGATTCGCGGGTAAGCATTTTTCCTATCCCCTGCCTTTGGTAGTTAGGATGGACGCCAAAATGGTGTAAGTGAATTCTTCGGCCATCAAAAGTCATCCAGCTTGTACCAATCACCATTCCATCCGAATTTACAGCCACAAGCAGCTTACCTCCCAGGTCAATGCTTTGCTGAATTATTTCCAGGTTGTCGCCACGAGCAGGATTGCCAAGGTTGGTGAGCAGCCAAAGCTCACTTAACCCTTCATAATCGCTAGGCTGAAAGTCTCGAATGGTAATACTTTCCATAATTCTATGCTTTAACAACGTAAAGTTGCCCCGACTCGTCCTTTGATACCTTAACCTTGCTCCCCTTTTCGATGTAGCCAAATTCGGCAACGGCATCAAACCAACTATTTCCTATTTGGATTTTACCCGATGGGCGAAGGGTAGTAATGGCAACACCCTCGGCACCAACCATGTTCTTAATTTTTGTATCAATGCCAACAAACCCTTCTTCTTTGTTCAAGTTGCTTTGTAAGGCCAGATTAGGAAATAGGGGGGATGTTAGTAATTTACGGCTTAGCGCAATGCCTCCAATCAACCCAATAAATACAGCCAAAACAACTATACCAAATGGTTTAAGAATGGTCATCAGGTTAAAGTTAACCGGATCGCGGAAAATCTCATTATCAATCATGGCCAAGGTTAATCCTGCTACCATAAGCACTATTCCCGAAATGCCGGTAACACCAAATCCGGGTATGGCAAAAATCTCAACCATTAGTAGAATTACACCAACTACAAAGATGATAATCTCCCAGTGTTCAACTAGCCCTTCGAGGTAAAGTGGCGCAAAGTAAAGGATGGCTGCTATAGCTGCCGCAGCGAGTGGAAAGCCAACGCCCGGAGTTTGAAGTTCAAAGTAGATACCGCCAATAATAATCATTATAAGTATGCCCGATACAAACGGATTGGTTAAAAAACCAATCATGCGATCGAGTAGCGATGGACGAAACTCAGCAATAGAATACGATTTGATTCCTGCTTGCTCCATAACCTCGTTTACATTTTCGGCTTTACCTTCGCAGTAGCCATGCTTTATGGCCTCCTCGGCTGTGAATGTAAGAACCTTTCCGGAATCAATAATTCCTTCAATGTATATTGAGGGATCTACCATGGCCTCAGCTATTCTGGGATCGCGTCGCCATTTTAGTATCGTATCGTTCCCTGAAATGAGTGTATCGTAGCCTTTGGCCTCAGCGGTTGCTCGCATGGTGCTACGCATGAACGATTGAAATTTATCGGGGACAACATTGCCCGATTGGTCTACTACCGTAGCTGCACCAATGCTTCCACCTTTTCGCATGTAAATACTATCGCAAGCAATTGAAATCAAAGCACCTGCCGATGCGGCCTGGTTATCAATAAAAACCCATACAGGAATTTTACTGTTCAGGATTTTGGTTCTAATTGAGTCGGCTACATCAACCATTCCGCCATAGGTGTTCATGTGTATGAGTATGATATCAGCTTTGAGGTTTTGGGCTTCCTCAAAGCCAACCTTCACCGACCTCCATGCCGCAGGCATGATATTCTCTTTTATATTTATCTTGTAAATCAATTTGCTTGCCGGTAGGCTATCCTGTGCTTGGGCTGGTATATGTATGCCAGCCAAAAGCAACAATATAAAAAGTCTTAGTATTCTTAAGGTTTTCATGGTATGGTTTTATATCGGTAAAAATATAAAAAATTGATGTTAGTTCAGTTTGGCCGATAGGGTTTGAAAAAGTTTTATTGCTTTAAATTTCACCTCATCAAGGGTGTAGGATATGTTTTGTTTCAAGTAGGTTATAGCATCTTCACGACTTATTGAGAGGGGGCTAAATTCGTCGACCGCTTTTTCAATTGAGTTTACACCAAGTTCAAGTCCGGTGTTAAGTTCCTCAATAAGTTCCTTAGGTAAACGTTTTGTTGTTGCCCATACAGCAAAAACAAAGGGTAAACCATATGCATTGAACCACTCATTCGATAAATCCACTACATATGCAAAGTGATTTTCGGCTTCAAATACTCTATCACCAATTAAAACGATAGCCTCGTATTCTTTAAGTAATTTGTAATTATCTGAGGGTTTTAAGGGAATAAAGTCTGGTGTAATATTCCACACTTTCTGGCATAAAATTTTAACAAGGATTACCGAAGTGCGCGACTGGTAATCGAGGTATATTCTTTTAATATCGCTTAAATTACTATTACTCATAAGTGCCACTGAACGTACTTTTCCAATTGAGCCAATGCAATAATTGCTTACAATATCAAACGAACTAAAATCGCTCAATGCACCAACAGGCAGTAAACTCAAATCAACCTGATTGTTGGCAAGTTTTCGGGCGCATTCTGCCGGGTAATCGTATAAAAGTTCAATTTTGTTGAATACCGGTGAATGCTTTAATCCATAAGCAAAAGGCGCTGTATTTAAATACGATATGGCCGATACCTTGTACTTTTTCATGGCTAAATATTAGTTTGCTAAGGTAGCAATTTTGAAAAGTTATTGTTCATTGCTAAAAAACCTGCTTACATAAACCTTTAACATTGAGTTATGTTTAGTAAATTTGGGCAAATTTTGTAAAGCATGTTGAACCATAGTTTGCATTCCATTTCTCCAATCGATGGCCGTTATGCAAAAAAAACAGAATCGCTGTCGGGTTACTTTTCCGAGTTTGCCCTAATTAAGTATAGGGTTTGGGTTGAACTTGAATATTTTATTGCCCTTTGTGAAATTCCTTTGCCCCAACTCCAGGGGTTTGATAAATCAAAATTCACCATACTACGCGAAATCTACAAAAGCTTTGGTGAATCCGATGCGCTTAGGGTTAAGGAAATAGAAAAGGTTACCAACCACGATGTAAAGGCAGTAGAATACTTTCTGCGAGAGAGGTTTGATGCCTATGGTTTAGAGTCGTATAAGGAATTTATACACTTTGGTTTAACATCGCAGGATGTAAATAACACTGCATTCCCTGCAATGCTCCGCGATTCCCTTAAGACTGAATATCTCCCACTGCTTGAAAAGTTATTGGCAAAGCTTAAAGAGCTGAGTACCCAGTGGGCCGATATTCCCATGCTAGCCCATACTCATGGTCAACCAGCATCGCCAACTCGATTGGGCAAAGAGTTTCGGGTTTTTGTGGAACGCATCGAGGTTCAGCTAGAGCAGCTCAAGCACATACCATACTCAGCAAAATTTGGGGGAGCAACTGGAAATTTCAATGCACATATTGCAGCCTATCCAAGTATTGACTGGGTAGGATTTGCAAATCAATTTGTGAACTACAAGTTGGGATTGCACCGGAGCCAAACTACAACCCAAATAGAACATTACGATAACCTTGCCGCCATGTTCGATTGCTTGCGGCGTATCAACAGCATTCTTATTGACTTTAGCCGCGATGTTTGGATGTACATCTCCATGGAATACTTCAAGCAAAAAATTAAGGAAGGCGAGGTGGGCTCATCGGCCATGCCCCATAAGGTAAATCCGATAGACTTTGAGAATGCCGAAGGCAATTTAGGATTGGCGAATGCTTTATTTGACCACATGGCCAACAAACTTCCAATCTCGCGCCTTCAGCGCGATTTAACCGATTCAACCGTTATCAGGAACATTGGTGTTCCCATTGCACATTCCTTTATCGCATTAAAATCAATACTTAATGGACTTGACAAGCTAATTGTTAACACCGATGCAATTAATAGAGACCTACAAAGTAACTGGATGGTAATTGCTGAGGGAATTCAAACTATTCTTCGCCGCGAGGGTTACCCAAACCCTTACGATGCTTTAAAACTGCTTACCCGAACAAATCAGCAGGTTACATCTGACACCTTTACAAACTTTGTTAATAGCCTGAATGTAAAAGATTCGGTTAAAAGGGAACTATTAGAGCTGACTCCTTTCACTTACCTTGGTATTAAATAGTTTTAATTATAGACAATAAAGGCTATTCAAATTAATTTCACTGAATAAATAGGTTACTTTTGCAATTATTATAAACACATACTATGAAGAAATTTATCCGAATACTCAAATACCTTTATCCATTCAAATGGTATGTTGTGATTAATGTTTTTACCAATGTGCTAGCAGCTGTCTTTTCGCTGTTCTCATTGGCCATGTTAATACCCTTTTTACAGCTTCTTTTTGGAACTGTTCCTCTTGTTGAGGTAAAACCAGAGTTCGTGATTTCCGCAAAGGGCCTTGCTCAATACCTTAACTACTACTTAAGTGAAATAATTAAAACACACGACAGAGCATCGGCGTTACTATTTGTTATTGTATTGGTTTTAGTAGCCTCATTCCTTAAAAACCTCTTTACATACCTTTCATTATACTATTTGGCTCCCATCAGAACAGGTGTGTTACAAAATATGCGAAACTTACTCTACCGCAAGGTTGTCGATTTACCTCTTGGATACTTCACCGAGGAAAAGAAGGGAGATATTATCAGCAAGATGACTAACGACGTAAATGAGATTGAAGTTTCAATAATTCGTTCATTGGAGATGTTCTTCCGCGATCCAATCATTATAATCATACACCTGATCGGTCTTATCTACATTAGCCCACAGCTAACCCTTTTTGTTCTACTCATTTTACCTCTTACCGGAGGTGTAATTGGTAGGGTGGGTAAGAACCTACGGAAAACTTCATTTAAAGGACAAACCAAGATGGGCATTATCCTTACCATGATTGAGGAAACCATAGGCGGATTAAGAGTGATAAAAGCTTTTAATGCCGAAAACAAAGTGATATCGCGTTTCGAAAGCATGAATAGCTTTTACTCCTTGCTGATGAAAAAGATGTGGCGTAGGCGCGATTTGGCTTCACCTCTCAGCGAATTCCTTGGTACCGTTGTGGTTGTTCTTGTTCTGTGGTATGGAGGTAATCTAATATTTGCAGGCAAGGGCAATTTAGGCCCTGAGGCATTAATTGCTTACATTGGAATATTTTACATGATTATTAACCCTGCCAAGTCGTTTTCAAATGCATACTATAACGTACTTAAGGGGCTTGCTTCAGCTGATAGGGTCGATACCATACTTAATGCCGAAAATCCGATCAAGGTTAGTGCTGGTGCTAAAATCATTGAATCGTTCAATCATGATATTGAATTCCGCAATGTAAGCTTTAAGTACCAGGACGATTGGGTCCTTAAAAACATTAACCTTACCATAAAAAAAGGTATGACTGTTGCCCTTGTAGGGCAATCGGGGTCGGGTAAAAGTACCATGGTCGACCTTATACCCCGTTTTTGGGATGTTACTGAGGGTGAAATTCTGATTGATGGAGTAAATATTAAGGATTACGATATAGCCAGTTTGAGGAATCTGATGGGTAATGTTAACCAGGATCCAATTCTGTTCAACGATACCTTTTATAATAATATAGCGTTCGGAGTTGATGGAGCCAAAATGGAGGATGTGGTAAATGCGGCAAAAATTGCAAATGCTCACGATTTTATTATTGCCACCCCCAATGGATACCATACCAATGTAGGCGATAGGGGAAGTAAACTTTCCGGTGGACAGCGCCAACGGGTTAGCATAGCCAGAGCAATTCTGAAAAATCCACCTATCATGATACTCGATGAGGCAACCAGTGCTCTTGACACCGAGTCGGAAAGGTTGGTTCAGGATGCCATTGATAACCTCATGAAACACCGTACCTCCATTGTTATTGCACACAGGCTTTCTACTATCCGCAAGGCTGACTTAATTTGTGTCCTTCATGAAGGCGAAATTGTTGAGCGCGGAAAACACGACGAGCTGCTTAAACTTAACGGTTACTATGCAAGGCTTCACAGTATGCAGTTGCTGTAAAGGTGTTAGATATTAGTTTTTTTGCCGTTCTATTCAGGAGCGGCTTTTTTTATGTTGATTTTTTGAGAGTAAAGAATTGAAATATTCGGCAAAGCCGTTCTCGGTTCGAACCCTTCGGCACGGTATGAATAAAAAAAAGTAGGAAAACAACATTCCTACTTTGTGGCGGAGAGAGAGGGATTACTCGCAATGCTCGTGAGCTCGAACGGCAAAGCCGTTCTCGGTTCGAACCCTTCGGCCCGGTATAAATAAAAAAAAGTAGGAACACAACATTCCTACTTTGTGGCGGAGAGAGAGGGATTACTCGCAATGCTCGTGAGCTCGAACGGCAGAGCCGTTCTCGGTTCGAACCCTTCGGCCCGGTATAAATAAAAAAAAGTAGGAACACAACATTCCTACTTTGTGGCGGAGAGAGAGGGATTCGAACCCTCGGACCCGGTTACCCGGGTCAACGGTTTTCGAGACCGCCCCGTTCGACCGCTCCGGCATCTCTCCATTAAACCGTTTGGGCTTGCAAAAATAATTACTTTATATCTATATGCAAACATATAGAACAAGTTTTTGCAAATGTTGTTACTTTTGCAATAAACATAAATATATATATAGATGAATATGAATTTAAAGACCAAAGTGGATCACTTTTACCAATGGTTCAAGGAAAAGAAAAGGGTTACCTATCCAGTTCTTGCCGTTGCCATTGGAATAGTAGCGGGTTACCTGTACTATTATTATATAGGGTGTAACAGTGGTAGTTGCCCAATAACCTCATCGCCGTGGAGTAGTATGGGGATAGGTGGGCTTATGGGGTGGTTGTTGGTATCAAAATAAAAAACGAAGGGTGTTACCCTTCGTTTTTTTTGGCGGAGAAAGAGGGATTCGAACCCCCGGTCCGCGTAAACGGACAACGGTTTTCAAGACCGCCGCATTCGACCACTCTGCCATTTCTCCGCTGCAAAAATAGTTGCTTTTTCCTTTTTGACAAATAGCTTGTTGAAAAAATGTTGAAAAAAGTATACTTTTACTTGCATTGTATCAAAAAAACGCTATAAATTAGCATCATATAAAGAGAATGTTTTTTAAAAATCAACAAAAATGGCTATCGGGGCAAAAAAAAATTTCAAAAAACTTGCATTTATTAATAAATGTAATAATTTTGTCTTTGATAGTCAACTAACTATTATTAACCCTAAATTCTATTTGTTATGAACAAAGCACAATTAATCGATGCAATTGCTGCTGAAGCCAAAATTACCAAGGCTGATGCTAAGAAAGCACTTGACGCTTTCATCAAGACTACCGGTACCGCTCTTAAGAAAGGTGACCGCGTTGCTCTAGTAGGTTTTGGCTCTTTCTCCGTTGTTAAGAGAAATGCTAGAACTGGCCGCAACCCTCAAACCGGAAAGCCCATCAACATTAAGGCTAAAAAGGTTGTTAAGTTCAAAGCTGGTAGCGAACTTAGCGGAAAAGTTAACTAATTATTTGCCTTTTTTTCAAAAAGGAGAGCCTGCATTGGTTCTCCTTTTTTATTTTTGTTCAATGAAGCTGAATATTGACCCCACCGATAAAGAACTGCGTAAAAGGCTGATTGATTACCTGTCGCAATTTATTTACGATAGAAGGTATCAGCTATTCAGGAGCATCATTAGTAATAGAACACGCTACATCACCGTTGTTCTTGAAGATATCTACCAGGCTCAGAATGCAAGCGCTACCCTTAGAACTTGCGATTGTTTAGGCGTTCAGGACATACACATAATTGAAAATAGCAACAAATTCTCAGTTGATAGCGAGGTTGATATGGGGGCTTCCAAATGGCTTACTCTACACCGGTACAACAAACTTGAGAATAACACCCTTGAGGCGATTAACGCCCTAAGAGAAAAGGGGTATAGAATTGTTGCTACTACTCCGCACGATAATGATTGTACCATTAGTGAACTCGATTTATCAAAGGGAAAGGTCGCTTTGCTTTTTGGTACTGAGCTTACCGGTTTATCGGATTTAGCGCTAAAGAATGCCGATGAGTATGTTAGAATACCCATGTTTGGCTTCACTGAGAGCTACAATATTTCAGTTTCAGTTGCCTTAACCCTTTATGAGTTAACAAACAGGATTCGGAGTTCTAAAATTGATTATAGGTTATCGTCTGATGAACAGGATGAGCTGATGCTTCAGTGGCTAAGGGCTTCAATCCGTAGCTCAAGTTTGATAGAAAAACGTTTTTTAAATGAACTTAAAATGCATTAGCCTGAATTTTTTCTATCAAATTTTTGTAAATTCGTAAAAAAATCACAGCAAAACAATTGGTTATGAACTGTATACTTGTAGATGACGATGAGATGTCGAGAAGGTTAATTGAGGATTATGCTTCAAGGGTTGACTTTATCAATCTGGTTCGCTCTTTCTCCAATCCTATTGAGGCACTTAGTTTCCTTCAAAACCAAAACGACGATGTTCATTTGGTTTTTCTTGATATCGAAATGCCCGAGATGTCGGGAATCGATTTTCTCGAGACCAGTTCAGCTAAACCCCAAGTTGTTATTATATCGTCAAAGGAAAAGTATGCCCTAAAGGCATTTGACTACAGTGTAACCGATTACCTTTTAAAACCCATTACTTTCCCTCGATTTTTTAAAGCAGTATCCCGATCCTATGAGCGTTACAACCAGTTACGTTCGCCATTCGACGATGATAGGGAAATTTTTATCAAGAAAAATAACTCGCTTGTAAGGGTTAGGTATGGCGATATCCTTTGGATTGAGGCTATGGAGAACTACGTGATTATTGTGACCAGCCATGAACGGTTTACCATTCATTTAACCATGAAATCTATTGAAAATCAGCTACCCAGCGTGAGGTTTAAGCGTGTTCATCGCTCCTTTATAGTTAATGTTGGTAAAATTGAAACCATTGAGGATAACGTAATATCGATACGGAGCAACGAAGGTCGTAAAACCATTCCCATTGGGAAATCGTATCGCGAGTCATTGATAAACGAGCTAAATCTAATTGCAAATAAGTAGGACGAAATGAATGTGTTGAGGCAGCTCTTTCTGGAGCATTTAGCCCAAACATCGGAATCGCCCCTAATGCTTGAGATAAATAAAGCTGACGGGGTTTTTCTATTTGGGCCAGATGGTAAAAAGTATTTCGATTTAATTTCCGGTATCTCAGTAAGTAACCTTGGTCATGGAAACCCCATGGTGGTTAAAGCTGTTCAGAGTCAAGCAGCCGATTTCATGCACCTTATGGTTTACGGGGAGTACATCCAAAAACCTCAGGTTGAGCTCACCGCTCAGCTTACCAGGTTACTGCCTGAGAATTTAAATTCGGTTTACCTTGTTAACTCTGGTAGCGAGGCCGTTGAGGGTGCGCTTAAGCTAGCAAAACGATTTACCGGTAGGAGTGAGATTGTAGCATTCAAAAATGCATACCATGGAAGCACACATGGCGCTTTAAGCGTAATGGGTTGCGAGGAGCAGAAGCGAAACTACCGCCCCTTACTCCCCGATGTACGTTTATTAAACTTTAATAGTATAGCCGATTTAGATCATATAACAACCCGAACAGCCTGCGTGATCATTGAGCCCATACAGGGCGAAGGAGGTATTCGATTACCTAACGTTGATTACCTTCGTAAGTTGAAACAACGATGCAGTGAAACGGGTGCATTACTTATATTTGATGAGATACAGACTGGAATGGGGCGTACTGGAAGCATGTTTGCTTTTCAAAGATTTGAGGTTATCCCTGACATTCTGTTACTGGCAAAAGCCTTTGGTGGTGGAATGCCATTGGGGGCCTTTATTTCATCAAAAGAAATTATGAGGGTATTAACCCACAACCCAATTCTCGGACATATAACTACTTTTGGGGGGCATCCGGTTTCGTGCGCTGCAGCCATTGCATCGCTCAACTTTTTGATGCATGAGAAAGTTGTTGAACAGGTTGAACATAAAGGCTCAATCCTTGCCGAGGCTTTGGCAAAGCATCCAAAGGTTAGGGAGGTGCGTCGAGCTGGACTTATGATGGCTGTTGAGCTGGGAACGTTTGACAGGGTTCAGGCGTTGATTAAGTATGGCCTCGACCATGGATTCATTTTGGACTGGTTTTTGTTCTGTAATACAGCAGTTCGCATTGCTCCACCTCTAATAATTACAGAGGATGAATGCCGAATCGTTGCAAATCTGATAGTTGAGGGTTTAAATGCTATTCAATAAAGTTTCTGTTATGCGCAGTGTAGTTTTTTTGGGATTGTTTTTTTTGCCGCTTTCACTTTTTTCTCAGCCAGCATTCGATTTTGTTAAAACTGAGGATTCATTAAAGTTAGTTTTTAACAGTATTTCAGCAGAAACCTCCTACTCTCGTCGCGATTCGTTGAATACAATATTTTTAGGTATGCTCAGGAGTACCTTGGAGGTTCAAAGCTCGTATACTTATCCTTTTGATTCAATCCTAATAGGGAAATTAAAATCGCCCGATGGCAGATTTCGTATTTTTACCTGGAATATCCCACAGCCGGGTGGTTACCAAAAATATTTTGGGTTATTGCAGGTTAAAAAGGCCGATGGAAATGTGGCTTTGATTGAGCTTAAGGATGATCGAAAAAGTATTACCGATGTAAAAAACGAAAAGCTACCTGCTGAACGATGGATGGCCGCGCTTTACTATCAATTGGCTCAGTTCCCAACGTCTAACGGAAATGCTTACGTTATGTTGGGATACGATTTCAATAATCTTTTTACATCAAAAAAGATTATTGATGTTCTAACTTTCGATAGCCAAGGTACTCCAATTTTTGGCTCTCCGGTTTTCAATGTTGATGGTAAGTATAGGCTATCGCGGATTGTATTTGAATTCAATGCCCGAGTAAACATGGTGTTACGATACAACGATGATAGCAAAACCATTGTTTTCGATCATCTTTCACCTTCAAGCCCTGAATTTGCAGGCGACTTTCAGTATTACGGCCCCGATGGCTCATTCGATGGTTTTAAGCTTGAGGGTACTGAATGGGTGTATGTAAGAGATTTGGATTTACGAAATCCACGTCGATCAAAACCTAAGCCGGTAAACGCTCCGGTTGACATTAAAGAGCCGGGATTCCTTTACAAGCCTGACTCATCACCCAAAAAATGATTATGGTTTACTTTTTTGCTAATTATCTTTAGTATAATAGCTAAAAACAATCAAACTAACCGTTAAATAAATGAAAAGGCTAATGACTTTAATTTGTTTTGCAACTGCCGGATTTGCAATTTCCAGTTGCGACTCAGGAAAAAAGAACGATGATTTCAAATGGCAAATCGATCAGTTTGCCGATATACGAATAATGCGTTACCAAATTCCTGAGTTTGAAAAACTCACACCCCAACAGCGCGTGTTGGTTTACTACTTAAGCGAGGCTGCCAAGTGTGGGCGCGATATTATTTGGGATCAGAATTATAAGCACAATCTAGCCGTGCGCTCAATACTGGAGGCATTATATAAAGGGTATCCTGGCGAACGGAATGGTGAGCAGTGGAACCAGTTTATGGTTTATTTGAAACGGGTTTGGTTCTCAAACGGAATCCATCACCACTACTCGAACGATAAAATTATGCCTGGTTTTAGCGCTGGGTACTTTACACAGCTTGTAAATCAAACCCCTGATTCACTCTTTCCTTCGGAGTTGGGAGGTAAGGTTCAAATCATCGAAAAGTATTTGCCAATCATTTTTGACCCTAATGTTGCTCCCAAAAGGGTTAACCAGGAAGCTGGTGTTGATATGGTGGCTCAGTCTGCCTGTAATTACTATGAGGGAGTTACCCAAGCTGAAGCCGAAAAGTTTTATGCCAGCTTGGCAAACCCTGCCGATTCAACTCCAATATCCTATGGGTTGAACTCAAAATTGGTAAAGGAGAACGGAAAGATTGTTGAAAAGGTTTGGCATTTAGGCGGTATGTATGGTAAAGCAATTGAACGAATTGTTTACTGGCTGGAGAAAGCCGCTACGGTTGCTGAAAACGACCACCAGCGCCAGGTGATAGAGAAACTGATAGATTACTACAAAACCGGCGACCTTAAAAAGTTTGATGAGTACAATGTACTTTGGGTTAACGATTTACAATCCAGGGTTGATTTTGTGAATGGATTTATTGAGAACTACGGCGATCCCTTAGGTTACAAGGCAAGCTGGGAGTCGGTTGTAAATTTCAGAAACGATGAGGCAACCCGCCGCACTCAAACAATTAGCGGAAACGCTCAATGGTTTGAGGATCACTCGCCAATTGATGATCAGTTCAAGAAGAAAGAGGTAAAGGGAGTAACGGCTAAGGTAATTACCGTTGCTCAGCTGGGAGGCGATTGTTACCCTTCAACCCCTATAGGTATTAATTTGCCCAATGCCGATTGGATCCGTAAAGTTCATGGTTCAAAATCGGTTACCATGGATAACATTACATACGCCTACGATCAGGCGGCTCTGGGAAATGGTTTCCTGGAGGAGTTTGCCTGGTCGGCACAGGAGGTTGAGCTAAACAAAAAGTATGGATACCTGGCAAGCAGCCTACATACCGATTTGCATGAGTGCCTTGGCCACGGATCAGGCCAGCTAGCCGATGGAGTTAAAGGCGATGAGCTTAAAAATTACGGTTCGCCGTTGGAGGAGGCCCGTGCCGATCTGTTTGCTCTTTACTACATAATGGACCCCAAAATGGTTGAACTTGGCCTAATTCCCAATCTGGATGTGGCTAAGGTTCAGTATTCTAATTATATACGAAATGGTCTTATGACTCAGCTTACCCGTGTTGAGCTGGGTAAGAACATAGAACAGGCCCATATGCGTAATCGTCAGTTAATTTCAAAGTGGTGCTATGAGCAGGGAAAAGCCGATAATGTAATTGAGCGAAAAGAGCGCGATGGCAAGGTTTACTTTGTGGTTAACGATTTTGAGAAGCTCCGTCAACTTTTTGGGCAGCTTCTTAAAGAAATCCAGCGAATTAAATCAACTGGCGATTTTGAGGCCGGTAAAGCTTTGGTTGAGAACTACGCCGTTAAGGTTGATTTCGATTTACATAAGCAGGTTCTCGATAGGTTTGCAAAGCTTAACATTGCACCCTATGGTGGTTTTATTAACCCCCGGATTATCCCGGTTACTCAGGGCGACAGTGTGGTAGATGCCTTGGTGGAATACCCCGATAGCTATGTTGAGCAGATGTTAGAATATTCCAAGAGATATTCATATCTACCCCTGTATAACTAACATAACTTTAATTTTTAAAGCCGGGTAATCCCGGCTTTTTTTATCAAATTTAAGTTTGGAATTTCCTTAGATAAGTCAATAGAAACAAGTTATTTATTGTTTTTTAGGGGTGTTTCTATTGACTAAATTCCTCTAAAAATGTTTCTGTATTCACATTTTTATTAGCCCGGTTGTATTTGTTAATTCATGGCAATTTGGTTTAGCCGTTCACTTTTTACTATTCCTCTAACTTCCTCTGACTTCATTTAACTTCCTTTAACTTCCTTTAACTTCCTTTAACTTCCTTTAACTTCCTCTAACTTCCTATAACTTCCTCAAACTTCTTCTAACTTCTTCTAACTTCTTCTAACTCCATAATATTCTATCTATTCCGACTCATTCTGACTCATTCCGATTCATTCCGCCTTAAATCTTGCGTTTCACGGTTCACGGCTCACGTTAACGGACTCAAACTTCCTCTAACTTCTTCTAACTCCATAATATTCTATCTATTCCGACTCATTCCGACTCATTCCTCTAAAATTAGCCCGGTTGAATTTGTTAATTCATGGCACTTCGGTTTAAAATTTTATAAATTTGTATTACAATGTAGTTTAGCCTTTACTCATATTGAAATGAATAATACTTTTACCGCATCGATTTAGTATATATAACCAAAATAACTGTGGTCAACACATGGCAGGAATGGATACCCTTGATAAAATAAGAAGGAAAATAGCAATCTACATTGTTGACTACAGCATTGAGTGGTCCGACATCCTTTTTAACGGCTTGGAATGCTCTGAGCCTTTTTATATCAAAAAATTTGCAAATGGCGAGGAGTTTATTAACTATTTAAAAACCGAGAAGCTTAGCAAGCGCATAACTCATGTTGCCCTTATTGGCTATACATTTTACGATGAAAAGAATCAAACCCTGATGAATGGTATAGAGATTCTTGAATCGCTCAAAAAGATTAAACCCTTTGTAAATGCTATTATGCTTGCTAATGAAGACGAACAGGAGTATGGTGGTTACGTTAAAAAACTTGGTGCTGTGGCTGTTATCAATAAGGACGATAGCGCACTACTCCGAATAAACAACCATATCGCATTGCTATTCAGCAAACAAGCCCTGGCACAACGTAAGAAAGATTTTAAAATAGCGTTGTATATCTGGATTGGAACAATCATTATCATGGCGTCATATCTACTTATTGGTTACTATTTAATCTGACAAAATTGCATACGCTTGTCTAATTGACATTTTCTTGTCAACTCCATTGCGCTTTGTCATTATATTGACTATCAGGTTGATACTCAAAAATTCATTTTGATATCTTTATCAACGCCCTTGTTGGCATTGGAATTGAAAAGTTGGGTAAGGTATGTATCGATAATGTTTAACCTAAAATATTGATGTACAATGCAAACAGGAAAAATTGGCGTAACCACTGAGAACATTTTCCCAATAATAAAAAAGTTTTTGTATTCTGACCATGAGATATTTTTAAGGGAGTTAATTTCCAACGCCGTTGATGCCACCCAAAAGCTAAAAACTTTAGCATCGGTTGGCGATTTTAAGGGAGAGCTTGGCGACCTTACCATCAGGGTGAAGGTTGATAGGAAAAAGGGAACACTCACAATTAGCGATAGTGGTGTGGGCATGACCGCCGATGAAATTGACCGTTATATCAATCAAATTGCTTTTTCAGGTGCCGAGGAGTTTTTGGAAAAGTATAAAGCTCAGGCTAACGGTATTATTGGCCATTTCGGGCTTGGATTCTACTCATCGTTCATGGTTAGCGATAAGGTGGAGATTATTACCCGTTCATGGCAGGATGGCGCCAAACCAGTTCGCTGGAGTTGCGACGGTACACCTGAGTATAAAATTGAAGACGCTGACCGTGAAGCTCGCGGAACCGATATTGTTTTACATATAAGCGACGATTCAAAGGAATTCCTTGAAGATCATAGGATTGAGGAATTGCTTCGCAAGTATTGTCGGTTCCTGCCCATTCCCATAGCCTTTGGAACCGAAAAGGAATGGAAGGATGGCAAGGAGGTTGATACTGGGAAGGATAGAATAATTAACGAAACCAATCCGCTCTGGACTCGCAAACCCGCCGAGTTGAAGGATGAGGACTACCAAAAGTTTTACCGCGATTTATATCCCGCCCAGGAGGAGCCCCTTTTTTACATTCACCTGAATGTGGATTACCCTTTCAATCTAACAGGTATTCTTTACTTCCCAAGAATAAAAACTAACTTCGACATTCAAAAGAATAAAATTCAGCTATACTGCAATCAGGTTTACGTAACCGATTCGGTTGAAGGTATTGTGCCTGAATTTTTGACATTGCTTCATGGCGTTATCGATTCGCCCGATATTCCATTGAACGTTTCCCGTAGCTACCTGCAAAGCGATTCGAATGTAAAGAAAATATCATCGCATATTACTAAAAAGGTTGCCGATAGGCTTCAGGAAATATTCAAGAATGACCGTGAACAGTTTGAGAAGAAATGGGACGACCTTAAGCTGTTCATCACATTTGGCATGATTACCGACGAAAAGTTCTATGAACGTGCCGAGAAGTTTGCTTTACTCAAGAATGTTGATGGTAAATATTTCACCTTTGAGGAGTATGAAAAGCTGGTAAAGGAAAACCAAACCGATAAGAACAAAACCATTATTTACCTGTATGCCAGCGACAAGGACGATCAGCACAGTTACATTGAGGAGGCAAAGGCTCGTGGTTACGATGTGCTGCTGATGGACGGACAACTTGATCCTCATTTCATAAACACTTTGGAGGCCAAGCTGAAGGATACCCGATTTGCCCGTGTCGATTCCGATGTGATTGACAAGCTCATTGTTAAGGAGGACCGAAAGGAGGTTAGCTTACCCGCCGACGAACAAGCCGATCTAAGGTTAGTTTTTGAGGGTGCGCTACCCGCTCAGGACCACTACTGGGTATCGTTTGAGGAACTTGGCGAGGGGGCAAATCCGGTGGTTATCACCCAGTCCGAGTTCATGCGCCGCATGAAGGATATGTCGGCCATGAGCCCAACTTCAAGCTTTTATGGTAGCATGCCCGATAGCCGTAACCTTGTGGTTAACGTGTCGCACCCCTTGGTTAAATCCATTATTGAGGCTAAAAGCAAGCAGCTTAGCGAAAGGCTCAACGAGGTTAACGAAAAAATAAAGCCTGTTAAGGCTAAGGTTGAGGAGCTGGAAAAAGCTCAGAAAGGTAAAAAGGACGAGGAGATACCCCAAGCCGATAAGGATGCCCTTGCCGATGCCGAAAAACAGCTCGATAAGCTGGAGGAGGAACGTAGCACAGTCCTAAAGGACTTTGGTAAAAATTACAAGTTGGTAAAGCAGCTTATCGATCTGGCATTACTGGCTAACAACATGCTTAAGGGTGAGGACTTAAGCCGGTTTGTGAAGCGGAGCATTGAACTGATAAAAGGAGAATAGTAATCACATAAATTATTTGGTTTTGGCTCTACAATTCGTAGGGCCTTTTTTTTATTGATGTACAAAATGTGTTAGCCACAAAAAGTTTGAACAAACTACCTTTTTTTTTGTAATTTTATACAAAACCATCACATGGAACGCGATATACTTACCACCAAGCGTAAGGCTTTAGCCATAAACCTTGATCCAACAATTTATGGTACGATTGCTGAAATTGGCGGAGGGCAGGAGGTGGCACGTGCATTCTTCCAAGCGGGTGGGGCATCGGGAACTATTGCTAAAACCATCTCCGCATACGATAAGGTGTTTAGCGATTACCTGTATAGCGATGGCGATAGCGGACGGTACGTGTGCCTAAAACGCTTACAGCAAATGCTTGATGCTGAGTACAAACAGCTAATTGATGTGCTTAACTCTGAAAGAAGTCCCGATAAACGTTTCTTTGTTTTTGCAAATACGGTGGAAACGCTTAACTTCCGAAAGGATAACCAGGGACATGGTTGGCTTGGAGTACGTTTTGAGCTTACCAAGCAAGGCGCTGCTAACGAGGTGGTTGTTCACGTTCGCCTGAATGAGAACGATGCTATTTTGCAGCAGTATACCTTAGGAACTCTTGGCGTAAACCTTATTTATGCCTGTTTTTACTACCCTAAAAGCCCAACTCTATTCCTACAGTCGCTTATGGATAATCTTTCAACCGATAGGGTTGAGATTACCATGGTTCGAATGGGTGGGCCTGATCTGGATTACGTGGACAATAGGCTCTTGGGGGTTCAACTGGTAAAGAATGGTATGACCCCTGCGATTTTTTTCGATCGGTATGGCAATGTTCAGGAGCCCGACGATATGTTATATAAGAAGAACGCATTGGTACTTAGGGGACGCTTCAGACCAATT
>Ga0209506_1001356_pt1 | contig 26081 bp, 20 predicted proteins | sample AD_JPNHG2_MetaG_FD_184409 | JGI IMG/M metagenome (GOLD analysis project Ga0209506, IMG submission 184409) | Active sludge microbial communities of municipal wastewater-treating anaerobic digesters from Japan - AD_JPNHG2_MetaG (SPAdes) (version 2) | ecosystem: Engineered > Bioreactor > Anaerobic...
AAACGCGCCCTGCTTCATCTCGAGCGCGAACATGGCCGGCTCGATCGACGAAAACGTCCGCAGGGTGCGCGGCGGCATTTGCCAGGTTTTGACGACCGTGCCGTCCCAGCGGGCGAAGGCGATGTCGAGCGGCGTGATGGTGTTCAGCATCCAGAATCCGCGGAGCCGCTCCTCCGAGAAGACGAACAGCATGCCCTGCGCGTCGCCAATCTCTTCGGGCGGGACATGCATCAGCCCTTCTTCCACGACGTGCGGCCGTTGGGCGTCGAATTCCTGCGCCAGCCAGACCTGCACATCCTGTCCCTTGAGCTGAATGACGGCGGTGGGAAGGCTGTCGAGGGGGTATTGGCGGGCGGCGTCGCTTCGGCGCCCGGCGGTAGCCCTATCCGTGTCCTGCGCGGGGCCCGCCCCGCCCGAACCGCCTGAACCGAAGCAGCCGGTGAGCGTCAGCAACATCATTGCCCATCCCGCGAAGAAGAGCCGGCAGCATGTCGATGGCCGTGATTGCATGGCACCTTTGTTTCCGGCGCACAGCATAGGGCCGCGCGTCCGGGCTGGGCAAGCCGTTGTTGAGAGATGCGTTAGAATGCAGAGATGGACGGCCTGATTATCCTGAATAAGCCTGCCGGCATTACCAGCGCGAAAGCGCTATACCGAGTTCGCAAGCTTACGGGCGTGCGCAAGAGCGGGCACGCGGGCACGCTTGACCCCGCGGCCGAGGGCGTGCTGATCCTCTGCCTGGGCGCGGCGACGAAGCTGGTCGAGCGCTTGATGGATCAGCCGAAGTTGTACCGGGCGGTGGCGCGGCTCGATGTGACCAGCGAGAGTTTCGACAGCGACCGGCCGCTTCAGCCGGTGCAGATCGAGCGTGTGCCGGAAGCGGCGGAAGTAGCGTCGGCGCTGGGCCGTTTTGAGGGTGAGATTTTGCAGGTTCCGCCGGCGGTAAGCGCGTTGAAGATTGGCGGGCGGCCGGCGTACAAGCTGGAACGTGCGGGGCAGGTGGTGGAGTTGGCGCCACGGCGGGTGCACGTTTATTCGGCGCAGGTCCTGCGTTACGCCTGGCCCGAATTGGAGTTCGAGGTCGCCTGCGGGCGGGGGACATACATTCGGGCGCTGATCCGCGACCTGGGTGCAGCGCTCCACACGGGTGGCTGCCTTGCGCATCTGACGCGGCGGGCGGTTGGTCCGTTTCGAATTGAAGACGCGTGGACGTTGGCGGCGCTTGAAGAGGCGGGAGATCCGGCTCGATACGTCATTCCGCTGGAAACTGCGCGCCAACTGGTGCGGAGTCGCGATACTGTGTAGCGCTGGGAGACCGGTTTGGCCGGTCTCCCTTTGCTCCGAAGTCGATGAACGTCGCCGACAGTTCGCGGCGACACACCCCGGCTCTGCTAGAGGCGCGATTCGCGGGCCTCGCTGGCCAGGTGAATCGTCTTGCGCGTCAGGTCGTGAAACGCGGTGACGTATCGCACGGTGCGCGACTTGGCGCGCATGACCAGCGAATGCGTCCGCGCAATGTGGCCCTTCACCTGCATGCCCTTCAGGAGCGCGTTATCGGTGATGCCGGTGGCGACGAAAATGATGCCGTCGCCTTTGGCCAGCTCCTCCGTGCAATAGACTTTCTTGAGTTGCTCGCCATAGCCGTCGGCTTCGAGCTTCTTGCGTTCGTCTTCGTCGCGCGGCCACATGCGGGCCAGGATTTCGCCGCCCAGGCACTTGATGGCGGCGGCGGCGGTAACGGCCTCCGGCGAGCCGCCGATGCCCATGTAGACGTCGACGGCGCTGTCGGGCATGGAGGGTGCGATGGCGCCGGCCACGTCGCCGTCGCCGATCAGGCGAATGGCGGCGCCGGTGCGGCGGACGTCGGCGATGAGCTGTTCGTGGCGCGGGCGGTCGAGGATGCAGACCACCATGTCACGCACGCGTTTACCGAGTTTAAGGGCGATCAGCTCCAGATTCTGATCGACGGGCGCGCCGAGGCGCACCGTGCCGGGGCCCTCCTTGACCTTCGGACCGACGGCGATTTTTTCCATGTAAACGGCGGGGACGGCTTGCAGCGCGTATGAATCGGGGCCGTCGGTGCGCGCTACGGCGAGAACGACGATAGCGCCGGTGAGGCCCTTCGCGGTGAGCTTGGTGCCGTCGATCGGGTCAACGGCGATGCTGACGCAAGGAGAGCCATCCTTCCACGTGCCCAGGCGCTCGCCGACGAAGATGCCCGGCGCTTCATCTTTGATGCCCTCGCCGATCGTACACGTTCCGCGCATGTCGATCAGGTTGAGCATGCCACGCAGGGCATCCGTGGCTGCGCGGTCCGCGGCGATCTTGTCACCTTTGCCGATCCAGCGGAAGACATTGAGCGCGGCGGCTTCACTGGCGCGGACGAACTCCATTCCTAGAAGTTTTTCCGGCTCGTACTCCGCCTCAGAAACCTGTTGTACTGGCATGTGCACATCTCCTTTGGCGGCCGCGTGGACGTGGGCAGCCACCGCAGTAACTTTAATGCGCAAGTGTAGGCGCGTCCACTGCGCGGCGTTCCATCCAGAGCTGCGAATACGGTCCATTAATTCCGGAAGAGAACGGCCCCGAAGGATGCGTTGCGGCGGTTAATCGTCAGTTCCAGCGACACGTCGCAGAGTGGCCGCGCGACCCGGCTCAGTTACGCTACATAGGGGCGCTGGCGCGGGCTGCGAGCTCCGGTACGGAGTTGGGTTAGGCGCTCGCGGATGACCTCGTGCGTGCTGCGGATTTCACAGCCTTTTGCGGCCAATTGCCGCAGGGCCATGTCGGCCTCGCTGGGGTTCCAGAAGCCGCAGGCGTCATGGATCACGGTGGCGTGGCGGTGGCGCAGCAATAGGCCGAGCACGAGGAGGCGGATAGAGGCCTCCAGGGCGACGCCGAAGACCGTGAAATGCTGGGTCGGCACTTCGGTCAGCAAACGGTCGAGCTTGGGATTGGTGAAGGGGTCGCGATGCTGTTTGATCAGGATGGCTTGCTGGTGCTGCTGCAGGATTTCGAGCGAGATACACAGGAGGTTATCTGACTCGATAGTGACATGATCCGGCAACACGCTGAAAGTTATTTTGCGCTGTCCCGGCGTGCCCAGAACGCAATGCGGGTGCGGCACGCCGCGCACCGTATCCGGACGGCGCGCATCGACACAAGAAATAGTGGGTATTTTTGCCCAGCGCGCGAAGGCCATCAGATGTTTAACGTTTTGCTGGACGGTGCGGGCGTTGGCCGTGGGACGGGCGCCGTCCGAACTCAAATAGTCTCTCTGAGTGCAAACGTCGACGAAGACGTCTGCGACGCGACGATGTGGCACGTCCTCATCCCTCCAAGAAAATCGCGAGGCAGGTGCGCAGAAGCACACCTCGCATCCCTGCGCTTTGGCTCGCTAGTTCCTTAGTTGCACTCTGGAGGAGGGCCAGCGCGGGCCGTCAGTTGCTCCTTCCATCTCCTCTGGCAAAATTCTAGAACAGCCGGCCCGAAAAAGGCAAGCAAAAAATGAGCATTTGGATCGTTTGAAATGTGGTTATGGGGCGTTCAACAAAACCAGAGCCTCGGACTCTTTTGTTTAGCGCGCCGCAGAGTTGGAGCTTTGCACGCCCCGCCTACAGAATCAGCGAACGCCCCGTCATTTCAGGCGGAATGTCGAGCCCCATCATGCTTAGGGCGGTCGGCATGACGTCGGCCAGACGGCCGTCATCGCGCAGTTCGGCGCCCTCAAAGCCAGCGCCATAGACGTGCAGCGGCACTGGATACAGCGTATGCGCCGTATGCGGTCCGCCAGTCTGGGGATCGACCATCTGCTCGAAATTGCCATGGTCGCTAGTGATGATGGCGCACCCGCCCAGGCGCTTGACGGTTTCCAATACTCGGCCGACGCACTCATCAACGACTTTGCAAGCTTTCACGGCGGCCGGCAGCGAGCCGGTGTGGCCGACCATGTCAGGATTGGCGAAGTTGACCAGAACGAAATCGTCCAGGCGGCTTTCGATGCGGCGCACGACAACATCCGCAACTTGCGGGGCCGACATTTCGGGCTGTTGGTCATAAGTTGCGACTGTGGGAGAAGGAACGAGCTGTCGTTCTTCCCCAGCGAAGGGCTCTTCGCGGTAGTCGTTGAAGAAGAAAGTGACGTGGGCGTACTTTTCAGTTTCCGCGCAGCGAAACTGCCGTAGGCCCAGGCGACTGAGGTACTCGCCGGCAATGTTCTCCATTCTGGGCAGCTTGGGGAAGGCCACCTTGACCGGCAGGTCGGCCTCATAAGAAGTCATGGTGACGAAAAACAGGTCCAGCTTCTGGGGGCGTGGGAAGCCCATTTCGCGTTCGACGCCGGCCTTGTCTTTGGCGCGATAAGGGAATTTGTCGAGCGTGAAAGCCTTGGTCAGTTCGCGCGGGCGGTCACCGCGAAAGTTGAAGAAGATCACGGCGTCGCCGCTGCCCACCGTCGCCAGCGGCAGGCGGCCGTCTTCGCTAATCACCGTGGGGACTACGAATTCGTCGCCCTGCATGTTTGGTTCGAGCGGGTCGTCGTAATAGCGTTGCAGCGCCACGCGGGCGCTGGGCGCGGCCCGGCCTTCGCCCTGGGTCAGCATGCGATAGGCTTTGCGTACGCGGTCCCAGCGGTTGTCGCGATCCATGGCCCAGTAGCGGCCGCAAACGGAGGCGATCTGCCCGACGCCGATGCGGTTCAGTTCCTGCTCGACGCGCTCGATGTAGCCGATGCCGCTGGTGGGCGGCGAGTCGCGCCCATCGGTGAAACAGTGGATGTAGGCCTCTTTAAGGCCGCGGCGTGCGGCAAGCTCAACACAGGCGAACAGGTGCTCGAGCCGGGAATGGACGCCTTCGTCGCTCACCAGACCCATGATGTGGAGCTTGGAACGGCGTGCCAGGCAGCGCTCGACCGCCGCGACCATTTCCGGGTTACCGAAGAAGGAGCCGTCCAGGATGGCCTTTGAGATACGCACGGATTCCTGGTCGACGACGCGGCCGGCGCCGATGTTCTGGTGTCCGACCTCGCTGTTGCCCATGGTGTTGGGCGGCAGGCCGACGTCCGAACCGCTGGTCGCGATCAAGGTCGTGGGCCATTGCTCGTTCAGCATGCGATCGACGGGCGGGTCGGCCAGCCTGACGGCGTTTGCATAATCCAAGTTGGGATCGGGATTGCGGCCCCAGCCATCGCGAATTATCACAACGCACGGTCGGTGTTTGACGGTCGCGCCCACGTGGCAAACCTCCATTGAAACCGTTAAGCCTATTCGGCGGTCAAGGCAAATTCAAACCGCCGGCGCGAGGGGGCTCTCGACTGTCCCTGGAGTTGATATTAGGATGCCGAGGATCGAAGCTTGCAGAAAAACCCGTGCCTGCCAGGCCGCTAACCGATCGAAAGGCGTTCCGGCGGCGCGGGGGAGTGCCCTATGATTCTGCTCGAAAGTGGACCGGCCCGTACAGATCGGAACTGGTGGCTGGGTGTCGGCCTCGTATTCCTGGTGATGGGGGGGTATTTCATATACGACGGCGCTGTGGGATACCGCAAGCAGAACATCGCCAAAGCCCGTGAGCGGCTTTCGTTATGGACTGCCGGACAGCCCGAGTTGGGCGAGACGCCGGGGCCGGAGGAGTACCATCTGCTGCGAACGCGGAAGGTCGCCAGCCGGCAAGAGCTGCACGAGCTATTGGGGCAGCCGCTTGCTCCGCGCGAGGGCGCCGCGACCGCCGGGGTGGAGCGATTTGCGAGTGTTTACGGCGTAATTACCGTCCCCATTGATCCGAGCGGCCGCGTGCGGTCGGAGCTGGCCGAGTGGCAAGCGTGGAAGTGGTCGAAAGAGGAGATCAGGAACCAGTATTACTGGGGGGTGATCCCGTGCGTTCTGGCGGTTTATTTTCTGATCCGGGCGTTCCGGGCCGGGCGGCTGCGGGCCGAAATTGACGAGCAGGGCATGACCTACGGCGGCGTGCGCATTGCGCTGGCCGATATTGCTTCGATTCGGGATTACAACAAGAAAGGCTGGGTCGATCTGTACTACCGCCGCGGAGGGCAGGAGAAGCGGCTGCGGATCGACAATCAGAAAATCGCGAAATTCGACGAGATCGTCGAGCTGCTGTGCCAGCAAAAGAAGTTTCCGAATCCGATCAAGGCATATTTTGAGGCGCAGCAGGGGGAGGATGACGAGGACAAGGCGACGGCCGATTTCGGGGGTGCAGCAGACGCACAGGCGGGCGTCAAAGCGGAGAGCGAAGGGGGGGCCGGCGCCGAGACTTAGAACCAGGCGCGCGGTATCTGCCTTGATTCCTTAACCCTGGATGCCTTGATCCACGTTCGCGCTGCGAGTACAAAGCCGAACCAATCTCAGGAGCTTGCGATGAAACTGTCCGAGGAATTAGCGCGGAAGATAGAAGCCCACGAGGCGATCGTGGGGGTGATCGGGCTGGGGTACGTCGGCCTGCCGCTGGTGCGGGAATTCTGCAACGCCGGCTTCAAGGTCATCGGCTTCGACATCGACCCGAAGAAGGTGTCGATGCTGAAGGCGGGTAAGAGCTACATCGAACATCTGCCGGCGGAAATCTTCAATCCGTTCATCAAGGACAAGCGCTTTAGTCCTACGGCGGACATGAAGCTGCTTTCGAAGCCCGACGCGATCCTTATCTGCGTTCCCACGCCGCTCGACAAAATGCGCGAGCCGGACATGACGTTCATTCGCTCGACCAGCGAGGATATCGCGCGGCGCCTGCGTCCGGGGCAGCTCGTGATACTCGAATCGACCACGTATCCCGGCACGACGCGCGAGGTTGTTCAACCCCTGCTGGATGCGACCGGGCTGCGGCTGGACCGCGATTACTTCCTGGCGTTCTCGCCCGAGCGGGAGGACCCCGGGCGCAAGGACTACACGACGAACAACATACCCAAGGTGGTAGGCGGGGCCACTCCGGCCAGCGGCAAGCTGGCCGCGACGCTCTACGGGCAGGCGCTGACAACCGTCGTCCCGGTGTCGAGCTGCGAGGTGGCCGAAGCGTGCAAGATCCTCGAGAACGTTTATCGCTCCGTAAACATAGCGCTGGTTAACGAGTTGAAGCTGATTTTTGAGCGCATGGGCATCGACGTCTGGGAAGTGATCGAGGCGGCGCGGACCAAGCCTTTCGGCTATCAGGCTTTCTACCCCGGGCCGGGACTGGGCGGGCACTGCATTCCGATCGACCCGCTGTATCTGTCGTGGAAAGCGCGGCAATACGGCCGCCCCACGCGTTTTATCGAACTTGCGGCCGAGATCAACACGTTCATGCCCGAATACGTGGTTATGCGCGTGTCGGAAGCCTTGAATGAGCGTGGGCGGGCCGTAAAGGGGGCGCGCATTCTGGTGCTGGGTCTGGCGTATAAGAAGGACGTGGACGACGTCCGCGAATCGCCGTCCGTCACGCTGATCGAGCTACTGCGGGCGCGCGGCGCGATAGTCGATTACCACGACCCGCACATTCCGAGCGCCAAACCGATGCGTGAACACAACATCACCGATATGCGCAGTGTGCCGTTGACGCGCGCCAATTTGAAGAAATATGACTGCGTATTGATTTCGACTGACCATAGCTCAGTCGACTACGACATGGTGGTCGAGCACTCGCGCCTGGTGGTCGACACGCGCAATGCCACGGGCAACAAGAAGCGGCCGGCCGGGCGCGTAGTGAAAGCGTAAGCGGCGATTGGCGGGCCGCGGTGGTTGCACAAAAAAAGCGGCCAAGTCAACCTCCGAGAACCTTGCCGGAGTGGTGACGACCCTTTTTTCTGCGGGCAGCTTCGCCCCGCAACGATGCACCACAAAACCGGCGGCTCGGGGATCTGACTTAGCCGCACGTATCGCACAGGCGCACTATCTGCGCCAATAACTCTCCAATTCCGATTACGCCGGGCTCCGTTGGGTGGCCGCCACTAGCCGGCTCACTTAAGCCTCGCGCGATCTGTACACTAGAGTATGAATCTGGATTTGAAATGAGTCAAGTCAATTCGCGTTTAGACGCGAGTTTTCCGAATAGGTTGATTACTTGGTCTGGTTTTCGTTATCGCTGCTTGGGGGACGCACGGCCGCGTGCTCGCCCTCGTCCCCGGGCTTGGTCCGTAACTGTACGAGGTATTGGCGAAGCTGCTCTTCGAGATCGCCAGTAGGCTCACCTTTGGGCAACAAGCTGCGGAACGAAGCCTCACCGGCCCTGCTGCTTAGAAAATGTGCCACCAGCCAGGTCTGCTCCATGCGCACGTTCGGGTCCGCCGGGGCGGGAGGATTCGCAAGCACGTTCGCAAGCCAAGGCAACGCCTCCGAAGGTGCATTACGGTCCGATAGGACAGGGCCTTCCACCAGGTTGCCGCTTCGAAATAGGAACAGGCGGCACGCACGGCGGCGGTGGGCTGGAATCGCCAGAAAGTAGTTCAACTGCTCCAGTGGATGGACCCGCGGCAGAATTTGGTCATGCCATTTCCAGCCCCAGGCGATCTGCCGTTTGAGCAATGCCGCGCGCTCATACTCCTGTGCGCGGGCGGCGCTCGTCATTCGCTCCTTTGCCTCGGCCAGCCACGGGCGCACTTCGCCTCGCGCAAACGCCCAAGCCGCCCGGAGGCGCTCAATGTAGCGCTCCAGCGGCACTGATCCGTCGCACGGGGCGTCGCAACGTCCCATTTCGGCATAGAGGCAGCGCTGGCCGCGCGGAGCGCGTTGCACCTGTTCCGGGTAGCGGCACAGGTCGAACAGGTCACGCAAACCCTCCAGCGCCTTTTGACAGGTGTCGTGAGTCAGCCAGGGACCGACCATTTCCCCCGAAATACGCCAGACCTGCTTGGTAACGTTGATGTCAGGAATCGGTTCGGACCAGTCGACTCGGAGAAAGAAGGCCGGTCCGAAAGAAATCATCCGCCGGTAGCGCTTCGGATACATTTCGCGGGCCAGCCGGTAGTACCACCAGCGGGCCTCGAAAGGGGAATGCATCCGCCGCCAACGAACGCCGCGGACGACTTCGGCCAGGTCCGCCTTACCCTGCTGGACGCGAGCGGCATCGGTGAGGCGCGAGTGCAGTATTCGGCGGAGATGTTGGGTCGTGGCCAGTTGGACCGGCAGGTCCGAGGTCGCGAGCAACAGGTAGACGGCCGGGCATCCAGGGACGTCCTCTAAATCGCTCTCCTGGGGGCGATGCGACCAAGTGACCGCTTCCGGCAGAGCCGCGAGGACTTCCGAGCTAACGCTCCTGTTGTCGGACATGGCGAAAGGCGAATTCTTGTCTCTAAAGCTCGGGTGCGGCGAGCGCTGTGTTCCCATGCGCCTCGCACCCGGGCGAGCACGAACCCAGCGATGACGGCAAGCCCGTGCTCAGCGCTTGCGTGCGTCCCCGGCCTGCACCACGGCGCCGCCCCGGCTTTGCTACAAGGCCATTCCGGTTATCACGGCTTCGAAAACCATGGTGCCGTCGACGAAGCCCTGCGTCGCGCACTTGGTACGTCGCTTACGAGCATCTAACGCTCGGCCGACAACGACGAACCGGCACGGCGGTTCAACCGTACCGCGGTATTTTACGTCATCGACGCCCGTGAGCCCCATGAAGAAATCCCGCCCGTTCACGAGGTGGCCCAGGAAGCTGGCAAGCTGGGCGGCGACCTCGATCATCAGCACGCCGGGAAAGAGCGGGCGCCCCGGTACGTGCCCGCGCGCCCACCATTCGTCCGCGCGCACGTCATGGTAACCTGAGAAAGTGCCCGCCTCGCGATCGAACGTGACGACCGCATCCAGCAGCGCGAACTCATGGCGGTGCGGATTGACTTCCGCGATCTGCTCGCGCGTGGCAAAAGGGCGGGAGAAATCCAACGACAAAGGATCGAGAATGGCGGGCGGCGGCATTAAGACCTCATTCATCCCCCGACTATGAGGTAACCTTATTACTGATTAATTATTGGTTTACTTACTGTTGATCACCGCCACCCTGATCGGGAGCGGGACCACTCGGCGTTTCGGCATCGGTGCGGTCCCCGCCTCCCGGACTACGGATGTCGAGAACGCGTTTGCGGACGGCTTGTGCCGTATTCTTGATGTCCTGCATGGCTTTCCGCACGCGGGTGCCAGCCGCCTTGTTGCCGCCCATCGCCTTGTAAACGTCGTCCCCTATCTCTTCCACTAGCGTCTTTAGTTTCAGGTATTCGTCCACTTTGTTCTCCGTAGGGCCACTCTGCCGCGCCGCACGACCCACCTCGCGCCCGCATCAACAGTTAAAGACTATCGCCGACCGGCTCCGGCAGGATACCCGCTGGGGCCCTTCTGATGGGGTTCTAGCACCCTTAAAGGCGGTTTGCAAGTCCGCCGGACCACTGCCGGAGTCGCAATTTGAGCCCTGCCCGGGCTTACAAAATCGTAAGCCGCTGTGGCAAACGACGTCATCTGACGTCCCCGAACTTCCAATCGACTACTTTCAGTTCGACGCTGCGGCGCCCATTCCATTCGTTAATAATCGGCTCGAAGGCCAGCCGCAGACGACGCACCTCGTTTACCTGCTCCGCCTGGTCGCCGCGGTTGAACGCAATGGCTTTGCGGTGTTCGCGACCTTGCCGGACCATCATTTGCAGGTGGTTGCCGGCCTTTCCGACCACCCGTGGCGGCTCGGCAAGCTCAACAACCCCCGTTGCCAGCCGCGGGGCAGGATTACCCGTTCCGTGCGGCGCCATCCGTTGCAGCGCGTCGACGACATCGATCGTCAGATCGGTCAGCTCGACTTCGTCATCCAAGTACAGGCGCGGGCAGAGGTCTTTGGGCGTCAGCCGCCGGGCCGCCTCAGCCAGGAAAGCCTCTGTGAACGCGTCGACGCGGTCGGCTGCCACCCGCACGCCGGCCGCCATGGCGTGGCCACCGTGACTGAGCAGGTGTTCACCGCAGCAGGCCAGCACCTCGTGCAGCGGGAAATGTGGCACGCTTCGGGCCGACCCTTGGCCGCAGCCATTCTCCAAGGCGATGAGCACCGCCGGGCGGCGGAACCGGTTTACCAGGCGTGAAGCGACGATGCCGATGACGCCGGCATGCCACTGCTCGCAAGCCAGCACGATGCCGTGGCAGCCGTCGCGGTCGAAGCCACGCTCGATCACGAGCGCCTCGGCCTGCTTTGCTATTGTGCGTTCGAGTTCCTGGCGTTTGCGGTTCTGGGCGTCGAGGGCGGCTGCGATCTCCGCGGCCCGGGCGCTGTCTGCCTGCGTGAACAACTCGACGGCCGTGCGAGCGTGCCCGAGTCGCCCGACCGCATTGAGGCGCGGCGCCAGCATGAAGCCGACGTCGTAATCGTCATAACGCGACTTGCCCTCCAAGCCGGATACTTGAAGCAGCGCCTTCAGGCCGGGGTTTTGCGTACGGCGCAGATACTTGAGGCCGAACGCGGCGATCACGCGATTTTCGCCGGTCAGGGGCACGACGTCCGCGACCAGGCCCAGCGCGGCAAAAGTCGTGGCATCCAGCAGGAAGTTGCGGAACTGTTCGGACACGCGCTGCGTGCCGCAAAACTCCTGTGCGAAAGCCCAGGCGATCTTCAATGCTACGCCCGCCCCGGACAGGTCTGGATTCTCGCTGGCTCCGCAAGCGGTGGGATGCACCACGCAGTCGCATTCCGGCAGCGTGGGACCCGGTTCGTGATGATCCGTTATGATCAGCCCGAGGCCGAGTTGCCGAGCCAGACGCGCTTCGGCAACGGCCGTAATTCCGCTGTCGACCGTGATGACCAGCGCGTCACCTTCGGCCGCGATGGAGCGGAGGGCTTCGCCGTTGACGCCGTAACCTTCCTCGAGGCGGTTGGGGATATAAAAACTCACATTGGCGTTCGCCAGGCGAAGCGCGAGCCAGAGAATTGAGGTGGCAGTGATGCCGTCCACGTCGTAGTCGCCGTAGATGACAATGCGCCGCCCGGCGCGCACGGCTTCGGCCAGGCGGCGGCCGGCGCTGACGGCGTTTGGCAAAGCTTCCGGTGGCAGCAGGAGGCCCAAATCCGGGGAGAGAAACCGGCCGACCTGCGCGGCTGTCGAGATATCGCGATTGAGCAGGACTTGGGCGAGTAGAGGGGCAATGCCGGCCTGGCTTGCGAGGCGGTCGCGGTCAGGGTGTGGCTGAGCGATGATCCACTCGCACTCGCCCCGGAACCGCGGCCTGCGAAACGCCTCCATGCTCGCCCTCGGGGATCATCGGGAACGTGCGAAAGGGCGAAAGCCGGAAAGTGTGCGCGCACCTTCCAACTTTTCCTTTTTGCGACTTTCCCGCGCCTTCGTATCAGCCATTCTGCTTTTGCTCGCCAAGCTGCCGCTTGAGCAGTACTCCGTACTGCCGCACGGTTTCGGGCGCAATTTTCGCACGATCCGACCAGATCGCAAGCTCCAGCGCGCTATGGGCGGGCGACGCTCCGGGTGGTTGCCGCGCGAAGTCGGCCAGCGCGGCGCGCAGCAGGGCGATTGCGTTGTGCGTGGCAGCGTGGAGATTGTCCAGGATTTCCTCGAGCAGCTTCTGCTTGGTCGCGCCGGGTGCGTGCGGGCGCCAGCAGTCGTAATCGGTGATCAGCGCGATCGCGGCATAAGCGATCTCGGCTTCGCGCGCCAGCTTGGCCTCGGGCATCAGCGTCATCCCGATCAGGTCGCCGCCCCACGCCCGGTGCATTCGCGACTCGGCCTGGCTGCTGAAGGCCGGGCCTTCCATGCAGATGTAGGTGCCGTGCGGGTGTACCTTGGTTTCGATCTGCGTGGCCGCAGCCAGAAGCCGCTGCCGCAGCACGGGGCAAAACGGTTCAGCGAATTCCACGTGTGCCGCCAGTCCCGCGTCGAAGAACGTAGGCACACGGCGATACGTGCGGTCTATGACCTGGTCGACAATGACGAGTTCGCGCGGGCGGAACTCCTCGCGCAGCGATCCGACGGCGCCGCTGGCGATCAGGTGCGTGACCCCCAACGACTTCATCGCGTAGATGTTGGCCCGATACGGAACCTGCGAGGGATTGATTAGGTGCCCCGCGCCGTGCCGCGCCAGCAGGGCCACTTCCAGACCTTGCCAGTGTACCACGCGTACCGGCCCGCTCGGCGCGCCGAAAGGTGTGTCGATTACGTGATCCGCGCCGTCGACTTGCCCGAACAGTGCATCCGCCAGTCCCGTGCCGCCGATGATTCCCAGCATGCGATCTCCTGTGCTGTGGCAAACGGCAGCATGATAACGCATCCTCAACAGCAGGGCGCAACGCGGGGGATAGCCGGCTTCAGGGCACTGGCGCGGACGTGTTTGAAGATTTCACCCCCGGCCCCCGCTGGAACTATTAGTCGTCGAGCACGATTCGGCAGCAACGGCGGGGGGGAAGGCAGACCCCGCCGGAACGCGCTGCCGAATCGTGCGCCGACGCTTTGTTACCTGCTCTAGTAAACCCGCGTCGCCTCAGTTTCGCGGATCGGGCGCTGGGCCTGGTCGCTTTGAACCTGCACGGCCATACGCATATCGCCGGGCCGGTCGCAGTGGGCGAAGATCGTCCAAGTGATCTTTTCCTTCGGAGGCAGCAGCGGCACCGTGGCGAACGTGAGTTCAGTGCCCTCGACGCGCGGCTCCGTCGGGCCAGTGCTGCGAACGAAGGTCAGCTCGTCCGGCAGGCGGGCGGCCATGCGGATGTTTGTTTCGGGGGCCGAGCCTTGGTTGATGACCGTGACCCGATACTCGACCAATTCGCCGATGCGCAGCGGATCCTGGATGTCGATCATCTCCAACAGCAGAGCCGGCACACCTTCCAGCGCTGTGGCCAGCATGACGCTCTGCTGCCCGCCGCAATCGCCGCACACGACAAAGACCGGGTTGATGGTGCGGGCCACGTCAGTCGCGCGCACGCGCAGGCCCAATTCGCGGGGCTGGCCGGGCGGGAAATTGCCGATGTTCCAGACGACGCGCTCGCCGGCAGGCTGACCGCCGTCGGTGGCTTCGAGGAATAGGACGCCAGGCGGCAGTTCGGCGGTGACCGTCACATTGGTGTCGGGCGCGTTGCCGGTGTTCTCGATCAGAATGCGGTATTCGATGGGCAGGCCGATGAGCTCTTGATCCGGGCCGGCGGCGCGGATGTTCAAGGCCGCAAAGCGTGCGAAGAACAACAGTTCGCTGCGCTCGGTGCGCAGGCCGGCGTCGCCGACGGCCTGGGCTGCAACGCGGTATTCGCCGGGGGCGAGCACGGGCAGACAGATGTCGAAACTTCGTTCCTCGTTGCAGCCGAGCGCGCCGACCATGCGCTCCGAGTCGGCGGCGGCGGCCAACTGAGGGGCGCCCGCGGGCGGCATGATCGAGACGGTTACGCGCACGTTGTCGGCCGTTGCGCTGCCGGTGTTGCGCACGGTGACGTGCAGGTTGGCGTCCTGGTCGGAGCGGCAGATGAACACATCCTGCGGGCCGGTCATGCAGAGCGCAAGCTGCGGCTGCGTTACGGCGGTCTGGAGGCAGGCGAAGAGGTCGTAGCGGGCGGTGAGGCAGCTCGAGAGACAACCGGTGCCGCCGGCAACACCGCATTGCTCGATGCAGCGCGACTCGCGCGGGCCGAGATCGCCGACCGGATAGCGGACGACGTTGGCGGCGTGGGCGCCGGCCGGGCGGTCATGCGGGAGCCAGCCTGCGCCACCGCCGATCGGCCCCTGGACACTGACATCCTGAGGCAGTTCGTCAATTACAGTGACGTTTCGCAGTGCGTGTTTGGTGCGGTTAGTGACTTTGATCGTGTACTTAAACGGCTCTCCGGCGCGGACTTCGCGGGGGCCGCACTTTTCCAGTTTCAGCACGGCATCGCTGCGGTCGCCGGTGGGCAGGTATATGCTGCTGCACGTTTCACGTTCGCAGCGTGAGCGCCAACTGGCCGTACAGGCACTACAGGGACTGCTTCGGTGCTCGCACACCGCGCAGCGTGGGCACTCGGCCAGGTAGGCGGCCCGCGGCGCACAGGTGGTTTCACTGTTACATTTGTTGGCGCTGTTGCAACCCGCCAGGCCAAGTGCCAAGAGGCAGGAAGCGCCGATCGTGATTGTCACAAGTGGCTGCCAGAACTTCTTCATTTCTTCTCTCCCGAGCGTTTTCGCGCGCCCGTGGGGCCGCAGTGAGCCTTGGAGGGTCCCAGCCCGCGATCCATCCACGCTGGCGCGAGCGGGGAATAAGGAGCGCCCGCCACGGGGCGGGCGTTCCTATTCACGGCTCCCCTGTTTGCACCGGTTGAGTTCGCCGCCGTGGCGAACTTCGTTTTATTTTGTTGTTGGCCGCCGGGTGCGTAGGCCGGTCGGCCACTTACGTTCGGCCTCGCAAGAGGCCGGCAAGCAGCGCGAGGACAAAGAGGACCACGAACAGGAAGAACAGTATTTTGGCGATAGTCGCCGCCCCGGACGCGATGCCGGTAAAGCCAAAGATGGCGGCGATAATAGCGATGACGAAAAAGACTATTGCCCAGTAAAGCATTTGCACACTTTTGGATTCGAGCCAGGCCTTAACAGGCGCGTTCTATTACAGTTTCGCATGGCGGTCTGACAGCGCTCTAAATATTGGGTGAATTTGATGTAACAGAATATTTCGGATAGTCTAGCTAGGATTGAGCAAGGTCTTAGGGACTTGCTGCTTTAGGCCAACAGCTACTCTGGACAAGGACGGAAGCGCGCCAGGAGATAGCCCCACACAAATGCTACAGTACTGCCCAGCGGTATCATCCAGGGCCAGGCGACGGTTTGATGTTTAGTGCCGCCGGTCGGGTCTGGCCAGTATCCCCGATAGTTCAACCATAGCATAAATGCCAGTCCGGCCAGGAGGACCAGCGTCTGCAGTGGTGCTGGAAGCACAGTGCGGGCGCGCTCGCCGCGTTTCGAGAGGAAATCCAGGTAAAGTTGCAGCAGCCAGCCGGCGAAAATGACCCCGGCTGCGACCCAGCAGACTACATTGGACCATTCGGCGTGCCAGATCAACGCGAAGACGCACATGCAGGAGAGCGGCGCCGCGTGAATGAAGCCCCGGCTGTCGACGCGCAGCGGCAGGAATGACAACAGGAACCCGGCCAGGAGCGCTCCCGAGACATAACCCGCCATGGCCAATCCCATATCGAGAATGGACGGGTATCTGCTTGCGACTTGCTGCGACCAGTATGCGAGTAATCCGAGCAGTATGCCCCAGAACACAACCAGGCCGCGACTTGCCATGACCGAAGCTCGCCCCTGGTTGTGGCCGGGCTCCTCGGTCGTGTCGTCGCCGTGCCGGGTGGACGATTCCGCAGCGACGGCCACGGTAGTCGCGCCGCCGATTCGAGAGCCGGCCAATGGCTGTCGGGAATACAGAGGGGCGCCCGCCGAGCGCTGCTTGCGTCGCCGCAATGTGCGCATCAACGGCTCGTAGAAGGCGGTCTGCGCCGTCTGGCTGAGGGCGGTCAAGATGCCCATGACGCTCGAGATGGCCGCCGCGAAGATGGCTGCGATAATGAGGCCCTTCAGGCCGCGCGGGACCACCTCGACAGTGAAGATTGGGAAAATGCGGTCGCCTTTGGCGCGAAACAGGTCCAGCGCCTCGCCCTGCAGCGGATGGCTCTGGTAGTAGGCATATAGACCGATGCCCACGAAGGCCACAATGAACGTGACAATCTGGCTGGTGGAGCTGGCGATGAGGGCCCGGCGCGCCGCGCGATAATCGCGGCAGCAGAACATGCGTTGGGCCATCAGTTGATCCGTGCCGTAAGAGCCGAGGCCGCCCCACGTGCTGGCAATGACGGCGGTCCAGATCGTGTAGCTGCGCACCGGGCTGGGGCTGAAATCGAAGAAAGTGAACTTGCCCCAGGGGCCGGACTCCTTGGCCGCCCAGCCGGTTCGGATCACCTCGAGCAGACCGCCGTCCAGGGAGGCGACGACGACGGCGAGCGCGGTGATCGCACCCAGTAGGAAAGCCAGGAAGAGCACTACATCGGTCCAGATGACGGTGCTCATGCCGCCGATCAAAGTCCAGGCCACGGACACGCCGGTAATGAGGATGATGGCCCAAGCCAACTCGTTCAGGCCTAACCCTTGCGAGAGCGCCACCAGTTGGTCGTGCAGCACGACATTGATCACTTCCGCCGTCAGGTAAATGCGTGCGGACTGCCCCAGCAGGCCGCCGAGCATGAACAGACCAGTGGTGAGACAGCGCACGTGCCCACCGAGTTGGTTGTGCATGTAGTCATAAGGGCTGTAGATTTCGCGCTTATAGTATGCCGGCACGAGGATATAGCCGACCAGAATCCGCGCCAGGAGTGAACCGAAGACGCCCAGTTGCAGATACGTCAAATTGCCGCCGGGTTTGAAGACTACCCAAGGCACGCTGACAAAGGTGAGGGCGCTGATTTCGGTAGCGATGATTGAGCCGCTGACGGCCGGCCAAGGCAGCTTGCGTCCGCCGAGGAAGAAATCCCGGATGGTAGCCTGGCGGCCGGCCATCTTCGCCCCGAGCCAGGTAGTGAACCCGAGGTAGGCGACGACCACCAGCCAGTCAATCCAGGTGAACTGGGCACTGAACGCGGCTAGCATCCCTTGCTCTTCCCGAAGAGACAGGCAACCACAGAGAGGCGGCCCCGGTCGAATGGCGCCAGCATGACGAACTACTCCTCCTTCTCCGTGTCCTCTCTATGTCTTTGTGTCTCTGTGGTCGCATTCTTCAGTACACGCGCAAGATGGCCGCCATTTTGTTGCAGTAGTTGCCAGGCCTGCTCTGGGGTTAGGCGCAGTGCGTGCATGACGAGCGCCACTTTTACGCGCCCGCCGGCTTGTTGCAGCAAGGCGGCCGCGGCCGGGCGCTCGAGGCCGGTGATGGTCTGGATGATGCGCGTGCCGCGGTCGACCAGTTTGCGGTTGGCGCGGGTGTTAACGTCCACCATCAGGTTCTGGTAGACCTTGCCGATGCGCACCATGCTGATGGTGGTGATCATGTTCAGCACCATTTTGGTGGCGGTGCCGGCCTTGAGGCGCGTGCTGCCGGTGATCACCTCCGGGCCAACGAGAACGCGAATCGAGACGTCGGCCTGGTCGGGTACATGGTCGCGCGCGACGCAGGCGAAGAAAATTGTTTTGGCGCCGCGCTCGCGGGCCCGTTCGAGTGCGCCGTGTACATAAGGCGTTGTTCCGCCGGTGGTGATACCCATGACCACGTCGTGCGGGCCGATGTTCAGGTCGTCGATCAGCGCGGCGCCGTCTGCGGGGTGGTCTTCGGCGCCTTCGATTGATCTGCGCAAGGCGTCCCAGCCGCCGGCGATGAACCCCTGCACCATGGCGGGGTCGGAGAGAAAGGTCGGCGGGCATTCGGCGGCATCGAGCACGCCCAGCCGCCCGCTGGTTCCGGCGCCGACGTAGATCAGGCGTCCGCCGCTTTCGAAGGCGGCGACCACCAGTTCGGTGGCGCGGCAGATTTCGGAGCGCGCCGCGGCGACGGCGGCTGCGACGGTGGCATCCTCCGCGTTCATCAGATCGAAGGCCTCGGCGATGGAGGCGCGATCGATTTTGGCCGAGCGCGGGTTGCGCAGCTCGGTCAGGAGGTGTCCGCGGTCGTGCATCGATGGCGGTTCGGGTTGCGGCATTGGGGGCGGCTTAATTCCTTTTAATGCGGGCCGCTGGCGGCGAGCGCTCGCTGTTGCCGGCCGCCTGCGGCGCGCTGGGTGGCCGGTCGCGGCATGATAACCGCAGGTACTGGCGGAATGAAGCAACTTTGTTTGACGCCGGCGTTTTGTTAGGGTATTATTAGGTAAGAACGGAAGGCGGGCGGTGAAGGCAAGTCGCGTAAGCGAGCATGGGACGCGACCGGCTCGCCCGTATCAGTGGGAACGGAAATGTTTGCTCTGGCAATGCGCCCGCGGCGTGGTGGGCACGCCGTGCAGGTGTTGGGCGCAGATATCGCCGATCGGGCGGCGGTCGGGTCTGCCTGCGCGGAAGACCAAGGCAACCGCCAAGACGCCAAGAACGCCGAGAACGCCAAGTACAAAGGCGAGCGCCCGGAGTCTGGCGAGCGCCGGCGAAAGGCGCGCCTGGCGGAGTTGGCGGAGCAGGTGCGGCGCATCTGCCGGCGGGGGGCGGTGGATTTGCCGCCGTGCCCGAGCGGCCTGGCTGAGCTGGATGAGGCGCTGCGGGGCGGATTTGCTCGCGGGGCCATTCATGAATTAATTGCCGTGGGTGAGGGGGCGGCCGCACGGTCGATCGCGCTGCTGACCGCCGCTCGCGCGGCCGGCGAGCATAAATCAATTCTTTTCATTGACACCGCCGGCGATTTTTATCCGCCGGGAGCGGCTCAGCTTGGTGTGCCGCTGGAGCGGCTGGTGATCGTGCGGCCGGGCAGTCGCGTGGATGCGCTGTGGGCTTGCGAACAGGCTTTGCGCTGCACGGCTGTGGCTGCGGTGATCACGTGTTTGCCGAGAGCGCTGGAGACGCAGATTTCGCGGCGGCTACAACTGGCGGCAGAGGCCGGGCGGAACGTGGGGCTGCTGGTTTACACTCAAAAGGCGGCGGCTTTCGGGATACGCAACGGCTCAAGCGCCATTCAGACGTTCGCGGCGACCCGGCTGAGCCTGGAACCGCTGGAAAAGCGGATGGAGCCGCCGGAAAAGCGGATAGGTAGCAGAGCCGGCTCGTGTCGAGCCGGTATCAGCGGATCGGATCTCATACGCGAGGAGTTCGGAGCACGGTTCAAAACAGCGCGGCATCTTGAGAATGGGACGCCGTTTACAGGCGGGTCGCCGTTTACATCTACCGGGGCGACACGCCCCGGCTCTGCTCGGCGGTTGCGGGTCAGGATATTGAAGCTGCGCGAAGGGCAGCCGGTGGAACCGTTTGTACTGGAGATTCCAGAACCGTTTGAGCTGGACATTCCAGGACCGAACCCAATGCTGCTGGGACCGCCGGAGCTGTCAAGCTCCCCGGAATGCTTGGAGCGGGGCAGCGACTTAGCAGCCGAACATCCCGAACATAACAGTCGCTGGTGGGCACAAGCTGTTTAGTGTCGCCGCGCGCCATTCGGCCGCCCCGCGGCATCCTGAAGCAGCGGGCACACGCTGTGTCTGCTATGCCGGGTTCCGGGGCAGGCAAGCAAAAGTGGCACCGAGTCGAGACCGGACACCGGTACGACTCCGTGCCACTCTTTTACTTCTGCTTTCTGACTGCCGGCTTCTGCCTTCTGACCTATCGCATGCGGCCGCGGAGCAGCAGCAGGACGAATGGGACTACGACCAGCGGCGTAAGGCCCGCGCCGCAGCCGGCGGTTGGAACGCCTGCCAAGGGGGCCGCGACCTGTTCCGCGGTTGCGTCGCGCGTCACTGATTCGCCCGCGTTGGCCGTGGGCACTACGGTGACGGTGGTGCGGGCGGAACTACCGGCTTGCCCGTCGTTCACCAGAAGTATGAAGTAATAGGTGCCAGGGGCGATCGCTTGCCACTGCGACTGCGCCTGCTGTAGACCACTGAGCGGCTGGAAAGTCGTCGCCAAGACCTCCGCCGGGAGCACTCCGCCCACTTCGTCCGTCTGGCGCCAGCGATAAGTCAGCGCATCGCCGTCTGGATCGCTGGAGGAAGATGCATCCAGCGTGACGACCTGGCCGACGACGACCGGTTCACTGGGCCCGTCAATCACCGCGCGCGGCGCGTGGTTGGGTGGAAGTTCCGGGACAACCGTGACCTTCACGGTGTCGCTGCGTGGGGTCGGATTGGAGGCGGTGCGGACAAAGACGCGATACTCGTAAGTCCCGAGGGTGTCCGGGGTCACCTGAGCCAGCCACGGCTGCCGGTCTGGGTCGGGTTTGACCGGTTCCGAGGCCGCGTTGCGCACGGGGCCTGAGAGCCACTGCCACGTGTAGATTACTAGGTCCTTCTCGTAGACGTTCGGATCCATTGGATCGAAACCGACGTTATAGGCGTCGAAAGTCCGCCGGGCGTCCAGGTTTACCGTCTGGCCCAAGGCGGCCAGCACGTCACTCCCGGCATCCGCAAACACTGGCGGCACGGGCGGCTTCAGGCTGGGGTCCTCATTCACGTACAGCGAGAAAGAGAAGCCGTGAACCGGATCGGCTTCACCGGCCGTTTCTTTATTCCAAATCCGAATTCGGACCTCGTACCAGACGTCATAATCGACCAAGCCGCGCAGCCGCGCCTGGTTGGCACCGTTGATCTCGGGCAGGTAGAACGAAATCGCCAGAGAATACTCTGGATGCTCCAGCCTATAGGGTACCAATGGCGAGAATTCATTCAAGGCGGTATCTAGATTTATCGGAGGGCCCTCGGGAGAGCCATACGGATAGGGCATCCATTCGCTAATCTTCTCGTAGAAAAACTCGGGTACCTCCTCCGGCTCTGATTCTTCCTCCTCGTCCACCTGTGGGATCAACACGTCGATTTCGACGCGGATCCTGTCCTGTTCCAAGGCCCGCACGGGAACCGGGTTGTTATGATCCGTTGCGAAAACCCCGTTTACGTAAATGCGGTAACCGATGACTATGGGCGGCTCATTTCCCTGCCCCAGTGCCAATCCCACGCCGACGAGAGCGACCAAAGCAGCGGCGGTTGCATTTCGCACCATGATACTGATCTCCCAATACTCAGCACCTCAGGCCAGCGAGTCGTGGACTAAGAGCCGCTCGCTCCGATGGTGACGTTTGCGCAATACCCGTTTTCGTCAGGAAACAGGCGGAACTCAAAGGTGATGTCGTCGCTTTCCAGGAACTCATTCGACTGTCTTGGTCCGCCCGAGCGGTACAGGAACAGTCCCGGCTTGAAGGGGTCGCACTGATAGGCGCTCACTTGGGCCAGAGTCTTCAGACCGCCAGTGTTCGTTGCGCCGTTCCAGATCCCGTAGCCTGCAGGCACCGGCGGCAGCGGTTCGCCTTGCTGCGAAAACGTAAACGCGACGCTGTCACACGAAACCGGCGGCTGCGAGAAAACCAGCAGCCCGTCCGGTGCAACCAGTCGAATGGTCATGGAGGACAGCGTCGCCCCGGTCGTGCCGCCGCCTGCTTGTGAGGGCTCCAGGTGTACCGGGGTTACGTGCGCCGCGCCGGGGCCGTTGTAGACGTAAGTTCCCGCTCCCAGCGTGACTGCCGAGCCCAGCCGCAGCTCTTCCGTAATCTGAATGTAGTTGCTGTTCAGCAGTTCTTCCTGTTGCTCAGCCGTGCGCACGCCGCCCGGGGCGACCCAGGCCAGAAACGAGGTATCTAATTCGTAGCCGCTGTTGTTGTTGAAAGTCACGTTCATCGAGGCGCGAAAGGCCGTCGACTGGGCCTGCTGGCCGCTGCTACCCCCGCTCGGCCGGTTTTGACTCGCCCCAGCGCCGCTCCTTTCGGCCAGCGTCATGAAGGGGTTCGCCGGCGTGGGCGCCCCGCCACAGCCGGTTATCGCACAGACCAGCAAAACCGTAAGCCCGACAAAAAACGTTCTCATGTTGACCTCGCGCGATCAATCGCCCACGCCATAGATCAAGTAAGCTTCGCCAGCTCGCGCGCGATCGCGCGGCGAGCTGGGGACCGAACCCAGAAGCAGGTCGCCGTGACCGTCGCCATCGACGTCACCGGCCATCGCCATTCCGCGGCTGCGGTCGCCCATTTCACCGATTCCAGCGCCGAGTTCGTCTCCGCTATTTCGCCCGATGAACATGACGCCGGGCAGACGCTCGGTGCCGATATCCGCGAGACTGATGGTGCCCTTCAGGTCGGGCGAACCATAGATCAGGTACACCACGCCGCAGCGCGTGCGATCGATCTCGATCGTGCCGTCCTGGTCGATGTCCATGCGTACCGAAGCTTCGGGAGCGGCAATCAGAATGTCGCTATTGCCGTCGCCGTCCACGTCGCCCGCCGTTGTGACGCGCGCGCCTGCCAGATCGCCTTCCTCGCGCCCCAGGAAGATCACTCCCAGGCCCAGCGCGGGCAATTCGGAGAACCGAATCTCCTGCTGCGTCAGGTTGATCGCTTCCCGCGACCCAAAGAACACCCCGGCCCCGCCGCGGCGGTTGTCCAGTTCCGGCGACCCGATTACCACGTCCGCCAGACCGTCGTTGTTGAAATCCCCGGCGTCGTCCTGCTCCTGGCCCAAGCGATCTCCAGGCTCGCCCACGAGTTGAATGCCGTCGAGAATACGACGCTCATGCGGGCTGGACGAGTCCATCGGCATCGACAATTCGCGCACGTTGAGTGTCTGGTTCTCCAGCAGATCGGCTACCCGGCCCAGGACGATGAAGCACGCGCCGGCGCCATCGTTCATGAAAGGCGCCCCGACCAGCAGGTCGAACAAGCCATCGGCGTTCATATCCCCGATGCCGCGCGCGTGCGTTAAGTGCGCTCCGGGCACGTCGCTCCAGATCGTCAGGGTGCTCATGGGATACGCTGACTTGACGCAGGGCGGGTTGTCATCTGGTTCGACCCAATAACCCGGTGAACTCCATTGGCCGCGGATGTCATCCAGCACGTAATGGTATGGTCCGCCGTGCGGCAACAAGCTCGCCGCAGGGTGGTTTCCCGCCGGGGCATAGTTGTATGCCTCGTTTCCCGGAGGGGCGTTGTCCAGCGTCCACGGGAAGAACGGGGAATAAGTGGCATTGAAATATATGCTGATCATGCCTGCACCGGGCGCCGATTCGGCCCCCCGCACCCCTACTGACGGATCACGGTTCGGGGCCGAAATGACGAGCGAGTGGAAATCCCAGCTCGATATCGATTCACCGAACTGATCTCCGAAGTCGTTCGAAGCGAAGCGGCACCCCAGCGTCAGTGCCATCCCCCGCCGCGCGCTGCTCAGGTGCTCGTGGAATAACGTCGTACCTTCCGGACCGGTATGCGAGGATAGTGAGTACTTCGCACTTACGAAGCCTTCCGGGCAGCCAACAGGTACTTTAATAGCCTTGTGAGGTTCAGTTCCGATCAAACCCAAGTCGATGACGTTGCGCCCCGGGAATCCAACATCCGGCCGCAATACCGAACCGCAAGCTACGACCACGCCGCCGGTGCGGAAATACCCGGACGGCTCGAGTGGCAGGTTGTACTTGTTGTAAGAATCCGTGAATGGCAACCCGAACGCGAACTCCCGCAAACCATCCAGATCCCAATCGCTCAGCATGGTGAAGCTCGTGATGCCGCGGCTGGGACGGATGGGGTCCGCCATTTCCGGCACGCCGGCGAAAATATCGCCTCTGAACAAGGTGCCGGTGGAGTTCAGGTTGATCTTGCCGCTGAAACGCTGCGGGCGGCCGTAAATCAGGTAAGCTTCGCCGACGCCCGTGCGGTGTACGCCGGTTTCGTAGCCGGGTTTGGCGAACTGCGAGAGAATCAGGAAATCATCAAAGCCGTCGCCGTCCAGATCGCGCGTGCCGCACACGAAGCTGCCGGCGTTGTCGCGCGGATTGACGCCCTCGAACACGGCCCCGCGTATGGCACTGGTCGCCAGGTCCAGACCACGCAGGTCGACTGCCCCGCACAGGCGCGCCCGCAGCACGATGCTGCCCGGCGCATAGAAGGCGAACGATTCCCTCCCGTCCGTAACCTGGGCCAGTATGCGGTAAGTACCGGGCTCGAACTGGGCCGTGGGCAGGTCGAAGGTGAAGCGGTCTCCGGTCTGCGACGAACTGGTTCGCAGCAGCACCTCGTTGCCGTTGACCGAGCCATCCGGGTCCAGGAAGATCTGCGTGGTCACCACGCGGGCCTGGGGGTCGAGCGTCCAATCCACGTCGAAGGACGGCTGAATTTCCGGCGAACGATCATAGCGGTAGTTGTTCCGCGGGGAGTTGAAGAACAGCGTGGGCGAGCTGTTAATGTATAGTGTCCCGGGGGCGTACGCCGAGACTACCACTTCTCCGAGCTGTTTTTCAAGCAGCCCGATGCGATACTCGCCCGCCGCCAATTGCCGCGTATCAACTTGCGCCGCCATCTGCGTCAGCGGCATGCCCGTGAACGGGTACGACAAAACGCCGTTCCCCAGGTCGGTATCGTTGTCAATGAACAGGTCAACCGTGGCATAGCTGGTAGTACCGACCGCCAGCCACGTTACCTCAACCGGTGTGCCTTGCGTGATCGACAGGTCGGATTCCGGCGTGAAGATCTTGAGCGAAGGCTCATTGCCGAGGTTGATGTTGCTCCCGGTCGAGCCGGCAACGTATTCCGAGTTTTGCAGGCCCGGACAGCCTGACAAAAGCAATAATGCCGTCAATGCGCCGGCTGGTGCGGCCCATTTTCGCCCGTTGGATAAACGCATTCTCATCCTCACTCACTCGCATGCTGGATGTAGGCGAATAGCTGGTACCCCGATTTCGTGGCGCCCGAGGGCTGCACCACAAACGTAATCCCATCCCCGCACTCGTAGTTTTGCTCAACCTTCAGCGGCACGCCGAACGGCTCAACCTCGATAAACACGCCGCCGCCGGCCATTTGTATCCACGCCCCCGTAGCCGAGGGGTCGGACAAATCGCCTACCGTTATCTCTGAAACCGGGCACATCAGGGCCTTGGCCGTGCGTTGTCCTGGTTCAACTCCAGCGGTGTACTGTCGCAGGGCGTTATTCGAATCGCGGTATGCCACCTGAATGGCCGCCGGGCGATTCGTGTGATTTTCGACGGCCACCAGAAGCGTCGGCGCATTGCCTGGCAGCGTGACGGCCGAACCGCCCACAATGGATGCCAGGAACTGCTCGTTCAAAAAGTCCGCCGGCGAACAACCGCCGAGCAGGAGTGCTGTGACCAGCATGGCCAGGGTTGTTTTAGTCAGCTTGTGCATTTGTGGCGTGCTCCTCCGATCGCGCTCAACTCGGCAATAATTGGACCAGCAAGGCGCCATCCGCAGTGAGCTGGACCAGGATCATGTCGCCGCACTTGAAATCGTCCGGCGAGAAAAGCGGCTGGCCAGCATAGGGAACGGAGGTGCCCCCTCCTCCGGGAATCACCACGTCAACCGCGGTCTCATCGGACACCGCGAAACCGGCGCCGAGGCTGCCAAGCCCGAACATGCCCAACGGGCAATCAAGCACTTCGTTGTCGTTCCCGCGGGGCTGCACTTCGACAGAAAAATTGCGTGCGCCTTGCTCGGGGTGAGCGAGATTCGGGATTTCGTAAGCGTGGAACGTCG
>Ga0209506_1001357_pt1 | contig 26053 bp, 19 predicted proteins | sample AD_JPNHG2_MetaG_FD_184409 | JGI IMG/M metagenome (GOLD analysis project Ga0209506, IMG submission 184409) | Active sludge microbial communities of municipal wastewater-treating anaerobic digesters from Japan - AD_JPNHG2_MetaG (SPAdes) (version 2) | ecosystem: Engineered > Bioreactor > Anaerobic...
GTCCGGGTCGCCGGGAAGCCAGGCCACGTTGCCCGTGTCGGTCTTGTGCCCCGTGGCCCAGGCCGTCGCCGCCGAGGCCGAATCCGCCCCCTGTCCGCCGCCTTCGGGTGCGCTGCAGGTGTAGCGGCCGCGGCCCGGCGGTGCGGGGGACTTCCCCGCGGGCACCGCGTCGCAGCCCGCCTTCGGGTGGATGGCCGAGGGGTTGTAGGGCGGCAGGCCCAGGCGGGGCGCCCGGCGGTTGTACACGGTCACGTCCCAGGTGGCGACCCAGCCCCGGTAGGGAAAGGCATGGAAGGAAAGCCCGTCGTCCCGGCCGAAGAGGTAGCGGGAGGCGGCGATTTCGTTGTCGGCCTGCATGCCGTCGCCGATGACGAGGATGATGTGCTTGGCGACGGGCGCGGGTTCCCCGGCGTGGGCCGCGCCCGCGCAGAGGGCGGCCAGGGAAAGGGCCAGCAAACGGGAAAGAATGGAAGCGGGTCGGGGTCTCACGCGTCATCCGCAGCGCTGATCTCGTCGCCGGCCGGCCCCCGGGGGGACCGCCGCCGCGGGGCGCATTATAGCACAGCACTGCGGGAAAGGTTCACCCCGATCAGGGTCACTGCGCGGCATCGACTCAGCGGACGCCGCTTCCCCCTTGGGGGGTCTTTACATCGGGCCACCCCGTGCCGCTGATCGTGAGGCGCCCGTTGCTTCTCATGAGGAGAAAGAGTTTTTTCAGCTCCGCGGAGGCATTCTCGACGATCAGTTCGCCCCCGCTCACCCGCAGCCAGTTGAACATCGCGATGATCGTCTCGAGGCCCAGCGGGTCGATCGTCCGCACCCGTGCAAGATCCAGGACGAGCCGGTCCGTCTTCTGCCCGATCAGGCCCTGGAGCTCCCTGCGCAGGGCCTGCGCCTCGTCGGCCACGAGATCATGCCCCGGGGTCACGTAGACGGTCCTGATGGCCTCGTTGCGGCAAACCAGCATCAGCCCCGCTCCCCGTCCGGCCGCCCGGAGACGCCGCAGGGCACGCCGGGCGCCTCGGTGGCAGGCCCCGTTGCCGCCGCGGGATCGGCAGCCTGCATCTCCTTGACAAAGGCGACGGCAAACTGCCCCGGCTCGGACCTGACCACCCTGCCGCGGAACGTGTGGCGCGGGTCGATCATCGCCTCCAGCGGGTCGGTCTGCAGGAAAAAGATCAGGCGGACCTCCGTCCCCGCAGGCAGGCTGCACCGGGCGCGAAAGAGCGCACCGCCGGCGGAGACATCCACCGTTCTGAGCAAGAAGGTCCGGTTCCCCGACTGCCCCGTTGCCTCCTTGATGGCAACCGGCAGATCCAGGGCGTATCGCTTGTGCTTTCTCATCGCGCGCGAGGCATTGCGGCCGGCCGTTCGGCCCCGGGCCGGGTCAGGTTCCCTCCCCTCCCATGCACCGGGCGCACAATGCCGCATGCAGTGTATACGCCGGGTCTGTGCGGTACAATACCGGCAGATTACTCAAAAATTACGGGGAAACATGCGTAGCGGCCTCAGGAAAGGGTATAGAGGTACGAGCGCAGGTTGACGTTCCTGCTCTTCAGGCCGAGCTTCTTGCGGATCCGGTCGCGGTAGTACTCGACGGTCCGGGGCGAGAGATTGAGCAAGCCACCGATTTCCTTGGTTGTTTTATCCTCCTTGATGTACTCGACAATCCGCATCTCCATGGGCGTGAAGGACGCCTGCGCCAGGCCCGCCGCCGCACCGGACGCGGAGAACACCTTCCGGGCATTCATCTCGACAATGTCGACATAGGCGCTTTGGCGGGGAGTCAGACCCGACCTTCTCAGCTTCTCGAGGCTCGGCATGATGAGCTTCCGGAAGTTGGCGAGGAACTGCTCCTCGAGTTCCCTCCGGTCCTCCTCCCGGTGGCGCAGCAGGACCTTCATGGCGATGTTGGCCTCCTCGAGACGCTGGGCGCGCTCCCGCGATTCCGTCACGTCGCGGGCGACGCCCAGGAGGGCGTGAATTGCGCCGTTTCCGTCCTTCAGCGGGACGAGGGTGACGTTGTGCCAGGCGGGACGCCCCCCGCTTCCCATCAGGAACTGGCCCTCGAGGCAGAGCGGCTCCCCTGTTGCGAAAACCAGGTCATTGGCCTCTTTCTGCCTTGCCAGCATTTCGGGGGGAAGATCGAGGCCGGCGCGGGGGCGGCCGATCAGCTCCTCGGGTCGCTTCCCCGTGACGGTTTCGGCGGCGCCGTTGACGTAGGTGAAGCGGTCGTCGCGGTCGAGGACAAAGATGAAGTCCCGGGAGGCCTCGGCGAGCTGACGGTAACGCTCCTCGCTGTCCGCGAGCCGGGTGACGGCGTCACGCTCGCGCGTGATATCCCGGCCGATGGACAGAAACTCCAGCAGGTTTCCCGCCCCGTCGAACGCGGGGGCGTCGACCCACTGCATCCACAGGGTCCGGCCGTCGGGGCCCGTGACTTCGTGCTCGTAAAAGGTCACTTTGGGTTCCGCAACCAGGTTCTCGTAAAAGGACCGGACCTGCTCCCGGACAGCAGGCGGGATGAGCTCGAGCCACGAGCGGCCCAGCAGTTCCCGGCGCGACCTGCCGGTGAGGCGGCAGTAGGCGTCATTGACAAAGGTCAGGGTGGTGTCGGGGTGCCAGAAGCAGATGGCCTCGGACTGCAGCCCCACCATGGTCTCGTAGCGGGCCTGGATTCTGATGCGTGCCTCTTCGAGATCCGCATGAGCGGTCAAGTCCCTGACGCTGCAGCGCAGCCCCAGGTACTGCCCGTTCCCGTCGCGCAGGGGCCTGCACGCATGCTCGACCCAGCGCTCGCACCCGTCCCGGCAGATCAGGCGCAGTTTCAGACGGGCGGCGTCCCCATCGCCCGGCGCTTTTTGGAGATGCTCCCGGAAAGATTCCAGGTCGGAAGGGTGGACGATTTCCTCGAGAAGGCGGGGGTTGGAAAGAAACTCCCCGGGGGCGTACCCGGTCAGGCGCTCGCATGAGGGGGACACATAGGAAAACCCCTTTTCGTCCTTGAAGTATTCCCAGCTGAAGGAGGTGTCGGCTATGAGCTTGAACATGACCGTGATATGCGGATCACCCTGAATTTTACCCTGTCACCAATAACGCATACCGGTCATCAATTCAACATATATTTAACATTATCGAGTGCTTGTCTGGTTTTTTCTGTAGACATCCGTTCACCGCAACCCGGCTGCTTCTCCGTAGTTCACGGGCAATACAGCAATCTTTCGAATAGAGGGTTTGCCGCGTCGCAAGCAACGGGAAATAGAAGGCGGCGGACGGGTGATGGGCGGGTCAGGCGGCGTCTTGCGAGGCGGGAAGGGAGGGGCCCCAGGGGGTCGAGACGGGGCGTGGCGCCGGGCAGGGGATCACTTCAGGAGCTGTTTCATCGCGTCGCCGACGCCTTTGAGGACGCGTCCGCCCGGGACGATCAACGACTCGCCCGTCTCGACGACACCCAGGCCGAGCCGTTTGGCGAGGCTGACGGCCAGGCGGCTTACCATGCTCTCCTGCAGGCTGAACCGGGGGTTGTCGAGACTGCCCTCCACGACGAAATCGAGCTCGATCCGGTTGTTGCCCGCCTCGAGGGCGGTGACGACGAGACCCCGCGGCACGCCCAGGAACCGGTCGGCCAGTCCCCTTCCCGCCGCGAACTGCAGATCCCGCAGCACGGAGCGCGCGGGCGCCTTGAGCATCCGGTTCCGGATGGCCAGATCCACGTCCAGGTCGAGAAAGCCCCGGGAGATGTCGACGTCGCCCTCCTTGAGCAGGTAGGGCTTGACGGCCGTCAGATCGAGCCCGCGCAGCGACCCCGTGGCCCCGGTGTCCAGGGTCTTCAGCGCGGTGGTGCCCGAGGCGTTCAGTACGCCGGTGCCCCGGGGCCCGGGCAGCCGGGCGGAGAGTCGCCAGGCCGTGTCGCGCCCGTCGGCGGGGAAGGACAGCCGGTCGGCCGCAATCTCCATATCGGTCACCCGCACGGGATGGGGCGGGCGCGAGACCTTGCCGTCCAGGTAGAGCAGGTCGCCGCCCTCGACCTTGAGGTTCTTCACCACGACGGGCAATGAGGCTTTCGTGTCCCCGCCCTCCTTCGCCTCGCCCTTTTTCGGCTCCGGTGCGGCCGCCGGCAGCGGGGAGACGACCTTGCCCTGCCGGTCCGTCTGCACGCGCAGGGTCGGCTTGACGAGCACCAGATCGGACAGGGTCAGGGGCCTCTGCGCACCCTCCGAGGCCGCCGTGAAGCGCACGGTCTCCACGCGGGCCGCCGGTTCGCCGCCGACCGTGCCCGGGAGGGCGAGGCCGCGCCCCTCGAACCGGGCGTTGAGGGCCAATGTCCCGAAATGGACGGTCCCGCTGCCGCTTGCCGAGCCCGTCACCGGGCCGTCGGCGATCTCGACGCGGACGTCGAACGCCGAGGGGGCATCACGGAGCGGATAGGCGAGGTCTTCGATGACCAGGTCGATCCTCCGGAGCTCGACCCGGTTCGGCTCCGGCCGCCTTCGATCCGCCAGGTTCAGGGTGCCCTGCCGGATCTCGACGCGGCCGACGGTCACGGGACCCGGCGCGGAGGCGGCGGGGGCGGCAGGCCGCTTCCCGGGGAGGGCGGGCAACACCCACTGCCCGCGCTCGTCGATCTCCACCGCCAGGAACGGCTCCTCGATGACGGCGCTGGAGATGGAGAGTCCGGACTTCAGCAGGGAGAGAAATTCCGGTTTCAGGACGATGCGCCTGGCCTGCGCGGTGACGCGGCCTTCCTGCATGAAGCGCGGCCCGTTGGCCTCGACCCGGTTCCAGCCCAGGACCAGGCTCTCGACGGTGAAATTCTCGCCCAGGGCCTTTTGCAGCTCCCGCTCGAGGATCCGGTTCGCCTGGCTGACGAGAATGAAGATCGCGGCCGCGAGGGCAACCGCGACGCCGCCGCCGATGAGGAGGAGTTTCTTGCGCGTTCGGGTTTCCATGTCGTCCTGCAATCCCGGCGGGTCAGGCCTCGAAGGCCTGGAGGAACTTCTTCTCCCCCTCGTCGGTGCCGATCAGGATCAGCTCGGCCCCGGCGCCGATCGGCATCTGCGGGTCGGGGTTGACCGACAGGACGCCGTCGTCCCGGATGGCGACGACGGAGCAGTCCGTCATCTCGCGGATCCGCGAGCCGGCGAGGTTTCGGCCGACGAGCGACGCCGGGGCCTTGAGCCGGAAGATGTTGAGCCCCTCGGCCAGCATCGACGTGTCCTCGTTGATCAGGTAGTGGTAGATGGCGTTGGCCCCCAGGGTGGCCAGCGACATGACGAAGTCGGCCCCGGCCCGGTGCAGCGTCGAGACGTTGCGCTCCAGGTTGGCGCGGCTCAGGATCTGCATGTCCGGCCGCAGGCTCCGGAGGTACTTCGTGAGGTAGATGTTCGTGGCGTCGTCGTGGGTGGTGATCAGGGCCGCCGGGGCCTTTTCGATCCAGGCGCGCTGGAGGGTCCGGATGTCGGCGGCGTCCCCGACGACATAGTGCTTCTCGTCCTGGAGGCGCTTGGGGTTCTTCTCGATGACGAGGTAGGGGCTCTCCCGCTCCTTGAAGCGCTGGGCGATCGTGTCGCCCACCCGCCCGCTGCCGACGATCAGCACCGGGTCGGCGGTGAGCTTGCAGATGTGGTAGAAGGAGTAGATCTCGTCGTAGGCCTCCAGGTTCTTCTCGGAGCCGGCCAGCAGCAGCACGCTCGTCCGCTCGATCCGCGTGTCGGCGTGGGGGATGCGGAAGCGGCCCCGATCCCAGAGGCCCACGACGTTCACCCCGAAGCTCTCTCGCAGCTTGCTCTCGGCCAGCGTCTTGCCGACCAGGGGGGTGCCCATGGCGGCGAACTCGGCGATGATCAGCTCGCCGTAGCGGCTGATGATGTTCGCCCGGCAGTCGCCGCCGACGGTCCACGCGGCCAGGGAGCGGCCCAGGATGTCGTAGAGCATGAGCACCTTCGTGCTGCCCGCCATCTGCAGGATGTCCTCGGAATAGGGCGAGTCGGCGGTGGTGAGAATGGGGACCGTTTCGCTCAGTTCCCGGACGGTGAAGGCGATGTTCGTGTTGATCTCGTCGCGGTTGGTGGCGGCGATGAGCGCCGCGCGGTCGGCGCCCAGCCTGCGGTAGGTGTCGGGGTCGTCGACGTCGCCCACGGCCACCCTGACGCCCAGGTCGTAGAGCTCCAGGGCCCGCTTGAAGTCGCTCTCGATGAGCACGTAGTCGATCCGGTGATCGTCGAGCTTCTCGATCAGGGCCATGGTGACGGGGTCGTAGCTCGTGAGGATCACGTGCCCCCGGGTCTCCTTCGGCAGTTCGCGGGGCGCGCGCTTTCTCGATTCGGCCTCGATCCAGGGGGCATAGAAGAACTTGATGAACATGAAGGGCAGCAGGGTGAGCAGGAAGACCATCCCCGAGAGCAGCACCACGATGGAAAAGGCGCGCCCCAGGTCCGTCTGGAAGGTGATGTCGCCGAACCCCAGGGTCGACATGACCGTGAGCGTCCAGTAGACGCCGGTGAGCCAGGTGTGGTCCTTCCCCTCGGCGGCCATGATGAAGTGGAACAGGACGCTGTAGACCGTCACCATGAGCGTCAGGACGAGGAGAAACTTCAGGAGCTGGCGGAAGTTGTGCTTGGTGCTCTCCCGCTGGAAGAAGTAGCTGATGACGGCCGGGTTGTACTTCATCGGACCCTTTCCCTCATGCCGCGCCCCCTGGTCACGGCGACGGGCGCGCTCGTCGTTCTTGCCCGCCTGCGCCCACAGGGTAGCAGACGGCTCCGGGTCGTGACAAGGGCGATCTTGCCGCCGCGGCCCGACGTCATGAGGGATGGGGAGAGCGGGGCTTGCCTTTTCCCGTTCCGGTCACAGGAGAGAGGCGCCGGCACCGGGGGTCTGAGACGGGGTCAGGGTCTTTGGGAAGGCAAGCCCCGCTTTTCATAGAATGAAGAGAGCCGTTTCGTCCTCCTTGTCCAGCCGCTACCCCCTCAGCATCGTCGAGGGGAGCCACAGGATGATCTGCGGGAAGATGATCACCAGGGCCAGGCCGATGAGATCCAGGAGCATGAAGGGCCAGGCGCCGACGAGGATGTCCTTCAGGGTAACGTCCGGCGGGGCGATGCTCTTGATGATGAAGAGGTTCAGCCCCAGCGGCGGGGTGATCTGCGCCAGCTCCATGTTCACCACGAACATCACGCCGAACCAGACGGGGTCGAACCCCAGGGCCTTGATGACGGGCACGAGGATCGGGATGGTCACCAGCAGGATCCCCGCCGGGTCCATGATGCAACCTAGGAAGAGGAGCAGGACGTTGATGCCGAGGATCACGAGGTACGGAGAGGCCGACTGCGCGACGAGCCACTCCGAGAGCTGCTGCGGCAGCTGCAGGAACGACAGGATGTAGCCGAACACTGTGGCGGCCACCAGGATCCACCCGATGAAGCAGGTGATGCGACAGGTGCTCAGGAAGGCCCCCTTGAGGGCCGCCCAAGTGAGCCGGCGGTAGGCGAACCCGATCGCCAGGGCGAGAAAGCAGCCCACGCCGGCGATCTCCGAAGGGGTGGCGATGCCGAAGTAGATGGCCGCCAGCATCGCCGCCGCCAAGAATAGGATGGCCCAGACCTTGTAGAGCGACCGCCAGCGATCGGCCCAGGTTACGTCCTGCGCCAGGGGCGCCAGGTCGGGCCGGAAGGCGCAGCGCACGACGATGAAGGCGATGAACATGCCGCTGAGCATGAGGCCCGGGAGCACCCCGCCCATGAAGAGCTGCCCGATGGACTCCTCGACGAGGGTGCCGTAGATGATCATGTAGATGCTCGGCGGGATGAGCGCGCCCAGGGCGCCCCCGGCGGCGATGGAGCCGCAGGTGAGCCGCTTGTCGTAGCCCCGGTTCGTCATCTCGGGCACGGCGATGCTGCCCACGGCGGCCGCCGTGGCCGTGCTCGCCCCGCAGACCGAGGCGAAGAGGGTGCAGGTGAGCTGGGCGGCCACCGCCAGCCCGCCCGGCAGGCGCGAGGTCCACTTCGAGAGCATGTCGAAGGCGTCGGTGCTCACCCCGGAGTGCAGGATGACCTCGGCCATGAAGATGAACAGCGGGATGGCGACGAGGGCGAAGTTGTCGATCTGCCCGAAGGCGGTCGTGGAGAAGACGATCAGCTGGTTGGGGCCCAGGAAGATCAGCACGAGGGCAAGCGACAGGATTCCGAGGCTGAAGGCGACGGGGATGCCGATCATGATGAGGACCAGCAGCGCGGCGAAGATGAGGCTCAGCAGGGCCCACCACTCCATGGTCATCCCTCCTTCGCCGCGGGGACGGGGGCGCCCCCCGAGGCCAGAAGACGGACATTGCGCGCGATCCGCACGAGCAGCAGGAAGATCACCAGCGCCGCCCCCAGCGGCACCATGGCCTGGAAGGGAAAGAGCGGCCAGCGGACCCCGCCGGAGGAGACCTCGTCGAAGACAAACGATTCCCAGGCGAGTATCCCTCCCTCCCAGAGCAGGATCGACACGTAGAAGATGGAGGCCGCGTCGATGAAGACGTCCAGCGCGGCCTTCACCCTCCCCTTGATCCTCCCGTAGAGGAAGTCGGCGCGCACGTGGCCGTCGATGGACGTCGTGTAGGCGGCGCCTAGGTACACCATGATCACCAACAGGTAGGAGTTCAGGTCGATGGCCCAGTCCGTGGGCCGGTTGAAGAAGTAGCGGCCAACCACCTCGCGGATCAGGGCGAGCATCATGATCACGGCGAGGCTGCCCGCGATCCACCCCGTCTGCCGGCAGACCCACTCGATGCGGCCCTCCGTCCGGTTTCGCTCACCCTGACCGGCATGCACGCTCATGACGTTTTCCTTTCCGATTCTGCCCGGCGCCCGCCCGCGCGGCGCCTCCGGAGGGAAAGGGCGCTCCCTTCCCCCGGGACTTGCCCGCTACTTTTTCTTGCTCTTGGCGTGGAAGCGCTCTTGGATCAGTTTGCGGACTTCGCGGGCCTCGGCCCCCGTCCCCTGCTTCTCGCACTCCTGGACGTACCAGTCCCAAACGCTGTCGGTGGCCTTGTACATCTTCTCGGCCTCCCGCTCGGGAAGGACGAAGAACTCGACGCCCATCTTCTTCGCCTCGGCGATGATGGGGCCGTCCTGCTCCTTGTCGTAGATCCGGTTCCACTTCTCCCAGAGATCCTTCGAGCGGGCGGTCTTGACGACGAGTTCCTGCAGGTCTTTGGGGAGCTTGTCCCAAGTCTTGAGGCTCATCCACATGAAGGCCACCGAGTAGCCCACCAGCGGCGGGTCCACGACCTGGTCGGCCACTTCCCAGAGGCGGTACTGCTTGAGCGAGTAAGTGGTCATGAGGCCGGCGTCCACGACGCCCTTCTGCATGGCCTGGTAGTACTCGCCGCCGATCGTCATGACGGGCGAGGCCCCGAGGGCCTTGATGGCGATCGAGGCCGAACCGCCGGCGCTGCGGATCTTCATGCCCTTGAAGTCCTCGAAGGTGCGGATCTTCTTGGCCTTCTTGGCGACCTGGAAGTTGTAGGGGGCCACCGGCGTGGCGGCGAGGTACTTCACGCGGGCGCTCTTCATGTAGACCCGGTCCATGATCTCGGCCACGCGGCCGTTGACCGTGAGGTCCCAGCAGTCCTGCCAGCTGCGGAAGTTGGCGGGCAGCTGCATCCAGTCGCCGATGGCGATCTTGCCGTCGTAGTAGGTGGGATAGGCCACCAGCACGTCGATGGCGCCGCGGGTCAGGGCGCTCAGCGCCTCCTTCTGGCTCACGGGCTCGCCGTAGTGGCGGTCGAACTTGATGCGGCCCTTCGAGCCGGCCTCGATCCGGTCCAGCATCTCCTCCACCACGAGAAAGCGCATGTGGCCCTTCGGGTAGACCGATTCGTAGATCAGCGTGAACGGCTTGTCCTGCGCCATCGCGGCAGGCACGCCCGCGAGGGCGGCCGACACGATCGCGGCCAAAACGATGAGAATGCGTTTCATGTCTCTACCTCCTTTTTTCGGAAACCGGTGTATCGCATATTTGCACGGGCCCCTGCAAGCGCCCTCACTGCATCATGGACGGCAGCCACAGGGAGATCTCCGGGAATCCCATCAGCAGCGCCATGACGATCAGCTCGCCGATGAGCAGGATGGTTGCACCCTTGAAGATCTGCTCCAGCGGGAGCCGGGAGACCTGGCTGACGATGAAGCAGTTGAGCCCCACGGGCGGCGTGATGAGCCCGATCTCGGCCAGGGCCGTGATGATCACCCCGAACCAGATGGGATCGAAGCCCAGCGACATGACCAGCGGGAACGTGATGGGCAGGGTGAGCAGCAGGATGGCGATCTGGTCCAGGATACAGCCCAGCGCGATGTACAGGACGACGAGCCCCCCCATGATCACCCAGCGGTCCAGGTTGGAGGCTGCGATGACCTTGACGACGTCCTGCGCCATCTGGGTGAGGGTCATGTAGTAGCCGAAGATCATCGCCCCGATGATAAGGACGAAGATCATCACGGTGCTCCGGATCGTGGCCAAGCAGGCCGCAAAGATCTTCTCCCGGTCGAGCCTCCCCTGCGCCAGACCGATGAGCAGGGCGGCCGTCGCGCCGAAGGCGGCGCTCTCCGTGGGTGTCGCCACCCCCGCGTAGATCGTGCCGACGACGACGGCGAACAGGACAATCATGGGCCAGACGTATCTCAGCGAATGGACCCTCTCGGGCCAGGACCAAGCCGTCTGCGGCGGCGAGACGGAAGGATCGATCTTGACCCAGACGTAGATGGCGGAGGCGTAGGCCAGGGCGGTGAGGATACCCGGCAGGATCCCGGCAATGAGCAGCTTGCCGATGGAGGTCTCCGTCACGGAGCCATAGATGATGAAAACGATGCTCGGGGGGATCATGATCGCGAGCGTCCCCGCGACGGCCACGACGCCCCCCGAGAGGGAGTCCCTGTACTTCAGACGCTTCATCTGGGGGATGGCCACGGAGGACATGGCGGCGGCCGCGGCGGTGGAGGAGCCGCACATGGCGCCGAACCCCGCGTCGGCCAGGACCGTGGCGATGGCCACCCCGCCCGGCAGGTGCCCCAGCCACTTGTAGCCCGCCTCGAAGATCTCGTGGACGATCTCCGATTTGACGATGAACTCGGCCATCAGGATGAACAGGGGAACCGTCGTGAGGGTGTAGGAGGCCGCCGTGCGGTAGGGCGAGGTCCCCAAGATGCCCATCAAGCTGTCGAAACCGCCCATGAAGTAGATACCGACGGCGCCGCTCACACCCATGGCGAAGGCGACGGGCATCCCGACGGCAATCAGGACGATCATCCCGATCAGGGGCAGTACCATGATCAGCTGTTCCGGCATATTCTCCTGTTCCCTTCCTCGAATCGGCCGCCCTCGCGGAACGGGGCCGGCGGGTGGCTCAAGCCACCCGGTCCTCTTCGTGCGTTGCGGCGCAGGGCGCCTTTTTCGCACCCCCGAAGAAGACCTGTGCGATGCGCAGGCACAGCAGACCGCAGCCGATGGGGACCATGATATAGCACGGCCACATGGGGTAGCCGACGGAGCTTGTGGAGATCTCCTCGATCCGCCAGGCCTCGACAAAGCGGTCCCAGCCTGCCAGCGCGATCAGGGCAAATAGCGCGAAGCTCAACAGGAGCGTCGCCTTGCCGACAACCCGCTTCACGCCCTCGGGGAAGTAGCGCTCGAGGATCGTCACGTGCACGTGGCCCTCCTGCATGAAGGAATAGCTCAGGGGCAGGAAGATCAGGGCGATCATGAAGTAGTCCTCGATGATCTCCCCCGTGCCCGGGATGGGCGAGTTGAGGAGATACCTCCCCAGGGCGTCGGCCGTCGTCAGCCCCGTCAGGACGAGCAGCACGAGGACGGCGCTCCAGATCAGCAGCGTCTCCAGCAGACCCATGGCCCCGCTGAAACCTGCAATGCGCGGTCTTTCCACGATCCCCTTCTCCTTTTACCGGCGCCAGGGCTCCGGGTGGATGCCATCGGCCCCCGGCTGCAACCCGCACGCAGGGGGTTGCACGCCGGGTGCGCCGGGATGCCCTCCCAGAATCCGCTTTACTTCTTCACCTTCAGGGTGCTCATGGTCTTCTTGAACTCCTCGAGGACGCGCTTGCCGGGGAGCCTGCGCTTTTCGAGGCTGTCCACCCATTCCTTCTCCACGGCGGCCGTGGCCTGGACCCAGGCGGCCTGCTCCTGCGGTGTCAGCACGGCAACCTGCATGCCGGCCTTCCGGTACTGCGCGTAGAGCTCCGTGGACTTGCGGTCGGCCGCCTTTCCGAACTTGCGCGTCTGCTCGAGGCCGACGTCCAGGAAGATCTTCTTGATGTCCTCGGGCAGGGCGCGCCAGGTCTTGCCGTTGACGGCGTAGGCCATGACGAAGCCCGTCACGTCGGCGCCGCGGGTGGCGTACTTGAAGACCTCCTGAAGCTTGTAGGAGGCGATCGCCTCGACGGGGAACAGCGCCCCGTCGACCACGCCGCGCTGGGCCGCCTCGTAGAGCTCCTGGGGGGTCTTGAAGATGGAGACGGCGCCGAAGGAGCGAACCGTCAGGTCCTGGGTGCCCCCGGCCGTGCGGAGCTTCATGCCCTTGAAGTCGGCGGGCACGCGGGCCGGTTTTTTGCTGTTGAAGATCTCGTAGGGGGCGTAGGACAGCGAGAGGACGGGAAAGACGTTGTGCTTGCCCCACTCCTCCTTGGCGAGGATGCCGTAGACCGACATCTGCCAGTAGGCCTCACAGGCCGCCGCGGCGCTTGGGTAGGCCTGCGGCAGTTCGAAGACGCCGCTCAGGGGCATCTTCCCCGCGAAGTAGCTCGGGCCGATGTAGGCCATGTCGGCCACCCCGCTCTTGAGGATGTCCAGCATATCGTTCTGCTTGCCCAGTTGCCCTGAGGTGTAATGGGTGAACTTCACCCGTCCCTTCGTCCTCGCCTCGACCTCTTTCATGAAGGGGGCGAGGCCCTCGACCACCTGGACGTGCCCAGCCGGCAGGCCGTCGGCCACCTTGATGGCGATGACGCCCTGCGCCGGGGCGTCGGGTGTGGGACCCGCGACCAACGCGGCGGCGATGACCGCCAGGAATGCGATGCGTACAATCGTGCAGCTCTTCATGCCGTGCCTCCCTTTCTCATCCGTTGTGCTCGGTCGCCCGCTGCGGGGGCCCGCCTCAACCGGCCTGGGCGACCCGTCGGTCGAACAGGCCCGATATCTCCTCACCGCTGTATCCCAGCTCACCCAGGATTTCCGCGCTGTGCTCTCCGGGGCGCGGCGGCAGGCGCCGGATTTCCGCCGGTGTTGCGGACCACTCCGTGGGAGACCGCATCAGCCGGATCTTCCCCTCGCTGGGGTGATCCAGGACCCGGTAGAAGTCCGTTGCGAGCAGGTGCGGATCCTGTAGCAGTGAATCTAGGGTGTGCATGGGGGCGACGGGGATGTCGGCGGCCGTCAGCAGCCCGATCCAGTCCGCCGTGGCACGCGTCCGAAAGATCTCCGCCGCAAGCCCGTAGAGTTCGTTGATACACCCCGTGCGGCCCGCCAGGGTCCGATACCGCGGGGTGGACCGAAAATCGTCGGCCCTGCCGGCGAGGGCGAAAAACGTCTCCCAGTGCCTGTCGGTGTAGATGACCGCACAGACATAGCCGTCCTTCGTCGCATAGGGCCTTCGCTCGGGTGCAAGGATCCGCGCATACCCCGTGGGTCCCTGGGCAGGGATGAATGTCTCACCGTAGAGGTTATCGCCTAGGATGAACTGGGCCATGGTCTCGAACATGGGGACGTCGATGGCCTGGCCCTCCCCTGTGCGCTCGCGGTGAAAGAGAGCGGCCGTGATGGCGCCCACGGCATAGATCCCCGTTGTGCGGTCGCAGAAATTTACAGGGAAATAACGCGGCACGTCGCCCGACATTTGTGCGAACGTCGCGGAGTAACCGCTTAGGCCCTGGATAAGGTCGTCGTAGGCGGGCTGCGCCGCGTAGGGCCCCCTGCGACCGAAGCCGAACATGCCGGCATAGATCACCCTGGGGTTGAGTTTGCGGATCTGCTCGTAGCCCAGGCCCAGCCTCTCCATGGCCTGGGGCCTAATGTTATAGGCTACCACATCGGCCTTGCAGCACAGGCGCAGCATCGCCTCGAGCCCTTCGGGCTTTTTGAGGTCCAGCAGGATGCTGCGCTTGTTGCGATTGAGCTGCAGAAACAGCGGCCCCATACCCTTCGTGCGCGACGGGCCCGCAAAGCGCATGGGGTCGCCCCCGGGGGGCGCCTCGACCTTGATCACGTCGGCGCCAAAGTCGCCCAGGATCTGCGTGGCGTAGGGCCCCATCACGATCGTCGTGAGGTCGACGACGCGGATCCCCTCGAGCGCCTTTCGCCTGGTTGTCTCCGCCATCCCGTAGTCCTCCATCGCCCCTCGCGCCGATCAGGCGCGGACGGCCTGCTGGGGGTTTTCGCAGTAAGGCGGCGAGTAGATCACGAGGACCTTCACCGGCTCGTCGCTCACGACGGCGAAGATGTGGGGCTCGCCGGCGGGAAAGAAGCAGCACTCGCCGGGCCCGATCTCGCGTTTGAAACCGGCCACTTCCACATGCGCCCGCCCCTCTAGGATATAGCAGACCTGCTCAAGCCCGGGGTGGACGTGCGGAAGGGCTCCGGGGCCTTTCTCGAGGACGCCGAGGACGACCTCGAGATTTCTCGCGCCGTTGTCGGGGCCGATGAGGCGGCGGTTCAGCGTTCCCACGTGGTTCTTGGGGCTGTAGGCCGGCACGCTTGCCGGCTGGATGAAATACCTGGATTCCATGGAAGCCCTCCTTCGTCGAAGCCGTCCCGCAAGCGAGACGATGCGGTGATTCGATGCAGAATGGAAAAAACGTGTGAGGCAAGTCACGGCTTCGCCCTGATGCATGCGCAAGATGCATGCCCGGTCGGGAGGCCCCGGACGGGAACCGTCTCCCGGGGACGGGCTCCGCTTCCCATATGGATAAATAGTTTTTGATATCGGACACTTAATGAATGGTGAACGCGGGCGGGCGGAGGTTCGATAAGTGCCCTTCGGGAGTACTGCGGGGGTTAAGAGAGAGTACGGTCCTTTCGCAAAGTCCAATATTTTGGACGAATAAAATGAAACTTTGGCCTATTATCTTTTTAAATACTTAATTATCTTATATTTCTAGTTATTTAGACTTATTTCCATTTAATTCTGGACTATTAGATTTTTTCTTGCCGATCTCGAGCTGCTTCATCTTGTTGTACAGGGTTGCCTTCGAGATCCCGAGGTCGCGGGCGATGACCTTCTTGGCCTCCGTCGACTTTCCGCAATCCTTCAACCGCTCAAGGATCACGGTTCTTTCGAAGTCCCGGACCAGTTCCGCCAGCGTCCCGGCCCGTCGCCCCCTTGTCATTGACAGCAAGCTCAGAGCCAGCGGGAGGTGATGGTCGGCGATGATGGAATCGTCGGCCATCTGGGCTGCGAACTCGATGGTGTGGATCAGCTCCCGAACATTGCCGGGCCAGCGGTACGTCGAGAAGATCTCGTAGACCCCAGGGGCAAAAGAGAGCCGGCGCATCATCTTTCGGCCGCACTGGACCAGGAAATGATCTGCCAGCACGCGGATGTCGACCCCGCGCTCCCGCAGCGGCGGGATGTGGATGTTGAGAACCCATAGGCGGTAGTAGAGATCCTGCCGGAACTCGTTCTCCTCGACCATGCGGCTCAGGTCCCGGTTGGTCGCCGTGATGACCCGGATGTCGAGCGGGGTCTCCTGAGTGTCGCCCACGCGGCGGATCGTCCGCTCCTGCAGGACTCGGAGAAAGCGCCCCTGCATCTCGGGGGTCAGTTCGGCGATCTCGTCGAGGAATAACGTCCCGCCGTCGGCGATCTCGAAGAGGCCAACCTTGCCCCCCTTCCTGGCACCCGTGAAGGCACCCTCGACATAGCCGAACAGTTCGCTCTCCAGCAGCGAGGGTGACAGGGCGGCGCAGTTGACCGTGACGAAAGGCCCCGTCGCGCGATCGCCGGCGTTGTGGATTGCCTGGGCGAGGATCTCCTTACCCGTCCCGCTCTCCCCCGAGATCAGAATGTCGTTGCCGCCGCGTGCGAACCGCCTCGCAAGCTCGACGACCCGCAGGATGCCGTCGCTAGCTCCGACGATGTCGTCGAAGGTGTACCTCGCGGGGTAGGCGTGGTTTACGATGGCCTTAAGCCGGTCAGTCTGGCGGAGGATCCGCTGCAGCTCCTTCGAAAGACGCTCGACTTCCGTAATATCCTTGAAGACACCGATGCCGCCCCTGATCTTGCCGTCCAGCACGATCGGCGCCAGGTCCACGACGTAATCGATGTCCCCCTCGCGCCGGAACACTCCCGACAGGGGCTTACCCGAGCGCACTACGTCGGGTAGCTTCGCGCCGGGGCGGACGTCCCGCAGCCGGCGCCCCAGGATCCTGTCACGTGGCACGCCGGTGATGCGCGTGTACTCATTGTTGAGATACCGCACGACAAACTCGTCGTCGATGATCATCACCCCATTGTTGATGGAATCCAGGATGCTGAGCAGCCACCGGATCGACTCGTCCGGGGACTCCAGGACACCCTTGAGGGTGCCGATGTCACTGTTGGCGTTTCCGTTCGGCGCCACCGCGGGGGTTCCTCCTGCGTCGAGATGGGACACGATGCAGCAGTAACATATCCGGTCCGTTCCTTCAATGCTCAGCTGCGGGGTGGGGATAAGTGATGAGCTTTAAAGTTTGAGAGTTATGGACCGCGGGTGTTAGCAAGGTGGGCGCTCGCTCAGCGTTCTCCGTCCCGCGTGAAGTCGATGTAGCCCTGCTCGACGTCGGTGCCCACGAGGCGGACGCGCAGGCGGTCGCCCACGTCGAGCCCTGAGAAGCCCTCGACGAGCCTCCCCTCCACGGGCTGGCCGTCGATCCGCACCCAGGTCCCCTTGGGGGCCGCGCCGGTGACGACGGCGTCGAACGTCTCGCCGATGCGCGATTCGAGCAGGAGCGCAAAGGCCGACTTGCGGACGAGGCGTTCGACCTTGTTGGCGTCGTCCTCCTTGCGGGTGCAGTGGCGGGCCAGCGCGGAAAGCTCCTCCTCGCCGTAGGGCACGGGGCGGCCCTCGATGGCGGCCTTCACGAGACGCTGCGTCACCAGGTCGGGGTAGCGGCGGTTGGGGGCCGTGGAGTGGGCGTAGTCCTTCACGGCGAGGCCGAAGTGCCCCGGCGCCTCCCGGCCGGGGAAGTCGGCCATGTACTCACCCGGGCCAATGAGCTTAATGACGGTCTGGGAAAGGTCGTGGAAGTGCTCCGGCTCGCGGGCCCGCTGTGCCGTCAGGAACCCCTCCAGGGCCTTCGCGTCGGGTGCGCCGGGCAGCGTCCAGCCCCTCCCGGCCGCCACGTCGACGATGCGCTCCCAGCGCCGCGGCGCGTGCACCACGCGGCGGATCGAGGGAAAGCGCCGGGACTCGAGGAACCGCGCGACGGCCTCGTTTGCGTCGATCATGAAGTCGGCGATGAGCTCCTTGGCGCGGTTTTTCCTCTCCACGCGCCAGGCCTTGACCTCGCCTGCCTCGAGGACGGGGCTGGCCTCCACCGTCTCGAGGGTCAGGGCGCCGCAGGCCTGTCGGCGGGTCCTGAGTTTTCCGGCGACGGCATCCTGGAGCCGGAGGTTTTCGGCAAGACCCTCGACGCGCTGCACGGCGCCGGGCATCGGGCCGCGGCCATCGAGCCAGGCCGCAACCTCGCTGTAGGCAAGCCTCGCACGGCTGCGCACCCGCGCGCGATACACGGAGGAGCCGTCGACGGCGCCGCCGGCATCCACGGTCATCTCCACGACGACGGCCGTGCGGTCCTCCCCGTCGTTGAGCGAGGTGAGGCCCGTCGAGAGCTCCTCGGGGATCATGGGGAAGATGCGCACGGGGGTGTAGACGGTGGTCGTGTTGCGGCAGGCGTGATCGTCGATGGCCCTTCCCTGCCGCACGGCGGCGTCGACGTCGGCAATGGCCACCAGGACCGTCCCGGCGCCTTCGCCGTCGCCGCGGGCGCAGGTGAGCTGGTCGAGGTCGCGCGACTCGTCGTTGTCGATGGAGCACCAGGGAAGCCCGCGCAGGTCGCACAGGCCCCCGGCTGCGGCATCCGGCTCCAGGGCGGCCAGCTCGTCCCGGACCTGCGGGGAGAAATCGGGCAGGAAGCCCCGCTCGATCATCGCGCGGCGGGCGATGCGCCGGAGGATCTCGACGTGCCTTTCCGCAGGTCGCGGGCTCATACCCTTCTGTCCCTTCTGGTCTGTGCGTTGCAGGGCGGATGACCGAGTCGGCAGGTCGCAGGTGTCAGAAAAGACCGGCTACCTGTTATCCCCTGAATTTTCTTTCTTCTCGAGCAGCACCGACCCCTCGGGCGGGTAGTCCAGCGTGCCCTCGAGCTGCGAGACCCGCACGGGCCGGTGGTCCGGGAACGGAAGCTCCCCCTGCTGCCTCCAGTGCTGCACGGCCTCGGCGGCCGCGCGGCCCTTCTCCGCGTCGAGCCCCCCGTCCTTCGCCATGTAGAGGGTCTGCGAGGGGAAGGCAAAGCCGCTGCCGCTCGACTCGACGAGGTCCATGATCCGCAGCAGCAGGTCCTCCTGGACGGCGAGGAACGCGGCGACCTCGGTCTCGAGGACATAGGCGAAGATTTCGACATCGAGCGAGGAGGCCCCGAAGCCGACGAACCGGATGCGGGCCGTCGAGGAGTCCACCTTCGGGTGCCGGTACAGCAGCTCGCGGACGGCGGCCAGGAGGAATCGCAGCTGTTCCGCCGTGGTCTCGTAGCGGAGGTTCAAGGTGTGTTTCAAGAGAAACCGGTCGCGCAGGGTGAAGTTCTCGACGCTCACCGACGAGAGCTGTCCGTTGGGGATGGAGACGACGGTGCGGTTGAGCGTCCGGATGAGCGTCGAGCGCAGCCCGATGTGCTCGACGGTACCCGCATGCTCGCCGGCCTTGCAGTAATCGCCCAGGCGGATGGGCTTGTCCCAGACGAGGAAGAGCCCGCCGAAGAAGTTCTCGATCGTCTTCTGGGCGGCGAAGGCCACGGCGATGCCTCCGATGCCGAGGCCCGCCACCACGGCCGTGAGGTTGATGCCCGCGAAGTAATAGAAGACGACCACGAGCCCCACGATGACGGCCAGGGCCTTCAGCAGCGTCGCCGAGAGGCGGATGACCGCGTTGGCGGCCTCCGGCCTGCGCCGCTCGACGACCTCCGCGGCCGCGTCGATCACGTAGAGCAGAAGCCACGTCAGGCCGAAGACGGCCGCCGTCGAGGCCAGGAACGTCCAGAACAGCCGGGTGAGGAGCGAGGTCGAGCTGTACGAGATGACGTACACCGCGCCCGACGAGAAGAGGAGCATCAGGGGCTTCCCGATCCCTGCGAACTTTCCCATCGCCGTCTCGCCGAGGCGCTTACGCACCGTCTCGCGGACCAGGGCGAGAATCGCCCTCGTGAAGAGCCAGCCGAGAAAAATCGCCAGGGGAAGAACCACAAGGGGAAGAAGCCACACGTACAGCGGCTGATCGGCGACCCGGGTTTCCGTGAGCGCCGCGGGCAGGTGCCGCTCGAGCCAGGGGATGTCCACCTCCTCGTAGATCTTCGGCACGAGTTTCAGCGTCTCCGAGGCAAAGAGCCAGACCGGGGGGTTGTTTTCCCTCTGGACGCGTTCGAGCTGGATCTTGTACTCCCCGCTCCTTGTCTTGACGGTGCCCACGATCTCGCGGTTGGCCAGGGGGCTGTCCTGGAGGTTCCCTTGGGGATTGACGCTGAGCGCGGTCGTGACGGTCGTCATCGCCCCGTTGAGGATGGTGCTCAGCTCGCGGGCGAGCTGTTCGGCGCGCTTCCCCGTCTGCCGGGTGTCGAGGTATTCGACGGCCCGCTCGTAGTCCTCGCGCTTCATCGCCTTCAAAAAGCCGACGACGGTGCCCTGCGGCGTGCTGCGCCCCAGGGGGTCGTCGTAGGTGGTCTCGGCCTCGGCAGGGGGGGATCCCTTCGCCGCCGCTGCGGGGCCGGCTTTATCGGCGGCCCCGGCACCCGTCGCGAGACCGACGGCAAGCAGTGCCGCAATCGTGATCCGGAACCAAACCATGACGAAACCCTTTCCGGGGGTGAGGGAACCCCTAACGGATCTTGTCGTTGACGTGCTCGAGCTCCGCGATGACCTGGGCCCCCAGCAGGACGATGATCGCCACCGCCTCGACGCTGAGCAGGAACACCACGAGCGAGGCGAAGGAGCCGTAGATCAGGTTCACGAAGGTGTAGGTCCTGTAATACCAGATGATCGCCCTGCGGGTGATTTCCCACAGGACCACGGCGGCCAGCCCCCCGATGAGGGCGTGCCGGAACGTGATCGACCCGACGGGCAGCACGAGGTACAGGGCCGTGATCAGGAACACCTCCGCGACGAGCCCCAGCAGGTAGACCGCCAGGCCGAACAGCGGGCCCAGGCTCAGGGCGCGCCCGAACACGACCAGCCTCGAGCTCTCCAGGGGCTCGAGCATGACGTTGATGACGGACAGGAAGAGGATGCTCACGCCGATCAGCAGGATGAAGGCGTAGGGGAGGATGCTCGAGACCAGGAAGTGACGGCGCTGTCGCCGCACCCGGTGGAAGATCACCGAGATGGCGTTTTCGAGCACCGTGAAGGCGACGGAGCTGAAAAACAGCAGGATCACGAAGCCCACGAGCCCGATCACCCGGCGGTACTGCAGGAACACCTTCACCTGCTGCGCCAGTGCGGCCGCGTAGCCGGGCATGAACATCTCCAGGTACGTCGTCACCGTCTCGAGCAGGCGATCCTGCTCCACGTAGTGCGACAGCACGATGAGGATCAGGATCAGCATGGGGATGATGGACAGCAGGGTGTAGTAGGCAACGGCCCCGGAGAGCAGCATGCCCTGGTTGAGACGGAAGCTGTTCAGGACGCGCATCAGAAAGCCGGAAACCCGGCCGATTGACGCCAGCGCCTTGTAGACCTTGACCATCGCCCGATCCGAAACGGAAGAATGCTCCCCCCGGCCGGCCCTGCCGGGCCTGCGTCGGGAGGCATGCCGAATCATAGGCGATCGCGGCGGGTGTGTCAAAGGCTAAGGCGGCGGCCGCTCAGTGCAGCACCAGGGGGAAGTCCATGCCCGATCCCCAGCTCACGGGGTACTGGGCCTGGCCCCGGTGCTTCTCCGTGAGCTCCGGGAGCCTCTCCTTGACGTAGTGGATGAGCCCCTCGACGGTCACCTTCCGCTCGCCCGCCTTGCCCTGCAGGCCCTCGAGCAGCGAGTAGGTGAACACGCCGTGGCCCAGCGCCTTGATCTCGGCGGCGTACTGCCGGTCCGTCGAGGCCGAGACGATGTAGGTCCCGGTCGAGCGGGCGAGCTGCACGAGGGCCTTGCGCGCCTCGGTGCTGCGCAGGGCGAGCACGAGCTTTCCCGACTTGCAGGCGTCGATCATCACGAAGACCTTCTGGGCCCTGCACTGCTTGATCGACTCGCTGATGAAGGCGTTGGAGATGCCGCCCTTCCGGAGTTCCGGCTCGTTCTCCGGCGCAACCACGTCATGGGGGATGAAGTACCACTCCTCGCCCATCGTGTCGCCGTGCCCGGCCAGGTAGACGAGCAGCGTGTCCTGCGGCTGGGCCTTCCTGCCCACCTCGGCCAGGAGGCCCCTGATCCGCTGTCCCGTCGCCTGCTCGCTCAGGGCGGAGTATACGTGGACGCTCCGGAATAGCTTCTTGACGCCGGCGGACTGGAAGAAGTCGAGCACCCCCTTCGCGTCGGTCTCCGCGTAGGTCAGGTTCAGCGCCGCGTTGCGGTAGCGGTTGATCCCGACGACGACGAGGTGCAGGTCGCTCTGTTTCTCCGCCCCCCGGAGCGTGACGGAGATTTCCATGGGGCTGCTCTCGACGCGGTCGCGGCTCAGCGCGACGACCCTCAGACGGTTTTCCCCCTCGATGAGCTTCACCCGGAAGAGGTGCTCCTGGGAGCTCCCCTCCTTCGTGACCCTCGCGATGCTTTCACGGGGAAGGATCTTGCCGTTCTGGTAGAGCCGGACTTCCGCGATGCCGCCGCCCATGTCCTCGGCGACGACCTTGACCTCCAGCGCTTCGCTGTCGAACTGCCGGCCCGGCAGGGGCGACACGATGGCCGCCTCTGGCGGCGGCTTGATCCCCACGGTCTCGATGTCCGGGACCGCCCTCTCGCCCAGGGAGGCCACGACGGCCGTGTCGGTTTCGATGTCGCGGATCACCCGGGTGACGACCTCGGGGCGGTAGAACCGCTCGAAGAACCGCGAGACGGGGTAGAAGCTCGCCTCCCTGTCGGGGCCGTTGTTGACGTGCCAGCCGATGAGCTCGTCGCCGCCCTCGCTGGCGTCGTAGTAACCCGATGGCGTCCAGAGGACCCACCGCCTGCGGTCGCTGTGGGGATAGAAGGCCGCAAGCTCCCGGCCGTCCGTCATCCGGTACCAGCGGATGGTGCCGTCGCTCATCCCCACGACGGCGATGCGGCCGTCTCCCGAGATATTGACGGCCCTCGCGGCCCCCTGGACGGTCCGGTGCCATAGCTCCCTGCCCTGCGCGTCAAAGCGGTAGAGGTTGAACCAGGTCCCGTACACGAAACTGCGGTGGTCGGGGGCGATGGCGTAACTCGTGCCCTGGTCGCGGGTCCGCATGGGCAGGGGTTTGCCGTTGAGTTTCGGGTCGTGTTTCAGCAGCCAGTCCGTCAGCACGATCGCCGTTGACTTCAGGATCGGGCCGATGAGGGTCGGGCCGGGCCCCGGGTTGAGTTCGAGCCGACGCGATTCGACAGAAAACGCCGCCGGCGCGCCGCCTTCCTGCAGGAAGTCGAACTTCACCGTCGTCGCATCCGGCGAGACGGAAAAGGCTTTCGAGCCGAGGTAGTCGAGGTCGGGCCGCTTCGCAAAGATCTCCGATCCCGTCGCGTCGATGAGGGCCACATCGCCGTTGACGCCGCTGAAGGCCACGCGGCCGTCGCGCAGGGGCAGGACGTTGCGGATGACCGTCCTGGTCGCAGGCAGGTAGGACGGGGAGTGCAGATTGCCGGCAGGCCAGCGCACGATGACATTCTTGCCCTTCTGCCCGAAATGCCCCGCCGCGTAAAGAAACCTGCCGTCCGGGGACCACGCCACGGCCAGCAGCCGGGGAGTGCGAAAGGGCGTCTTTCCCGCAAGGGGCGGTTCGAACGGGATGAGATCGGTCCCCGAATGGATGCCGACCCGGCCCGCCTCGAAATACCCCAGGGCGATCCGCGTGCCGTCCGGCGAGAAGGCGACCGACGAGGGGCCGTCCGCCTTCGCGACGGCCTGCTTCGCAACCCGATTGAACCCCGGATCGTAAAGTCTGATCGCGCCGTCGATGGAGGCGACAACCAGCCTGCCTGTCGGGTCGAAGTCCATCCCCCAGATCGTGTCCGCGTAATCGCGATCCTCGCCCGCCTTCGCCACGTCGATCCGGTCGCCCGAGCGGGTGACGGAGAAGACCCGCAGCCCCTTGCCCGCCCGGAGACCGGCAGCCAGCACGCGTCCGTCCCGCGAGAATCGAAGCCGGGTGATGGACTCGGGGAGCCCCCCGATACGCTTGAGCATGCGGCGGCTCTCGCGGTCGAAGAGATAAATGCTGTAGGATTTCGCCGAGTCCCGCGTCCTGCCGCCGCAGGCGACGGTGCCGCCGTCGGGTGAGACGGCGACGGCGAGGATCGCCCCCTCGCCGAACTTTCCGACCGGCGGCCGCAGGATTCCCAGCAGCCGGCCCGACGCCGCATCCCAGATCCGCACCGTCTTGTCGATGGAGCCCGTCACCAGCCAGCGGCCCTCTTCGTCCGCCGACAGGTCCCGGATGGAATTGGAATGGAGGCCGGACTCGATCGTCAGGATCGGCTCCGCGGCCAAGGCCGCGCCTGAGACAACAGGGGTCTGCTCATCGGGCTGGGCACAGAGCGCGAAGGGAAACGCCGTCGTCAGAGCGGCAGCGAGCAGGAGCGTCGCGATACGGGCGAATCGGAGGAAATGCATGGCTCGATGGTCTCGGGTCGGACGGGCCTGCCGGGAGTCAGGCAACGACGAGACGGCGCCGCAAGACGGGAATCAGAGCTTGTCCCACTCCTCCCACTTGTAGCCCTCGAGGACTTCCAGCATGGCGTCGACCTTCTTCTTGTCGGCGTCCTTGTACTCCCTCCAGAGGTTCACGCAGGCATCGGTGATGGGGCCCGCCATCCCTGCCACGGCCGCAAGGCCCGGCAGCGCCCTGTGGGACGTCTCGCCCGACTCGATGAAGGCCCGGAACTTCTCATTGACCGTCACGAGCCGCTTGACGTCCTCGGAGATCATCTCCCGGAGCTGGGACTCCTTCATGTTGCGGCTCGTCAGCGAGGTCTGGAGCTGCTGGATGATGGGGTTGCCGATGGACTTGGCGTCGGTGTAGTAGAGCATGGCCTGGGTGAGCTTCTTGGGCTGCTTCTTGAAGCTCACCTTGGCGATCTTCGCGTAGCCCACGGACTTCTCCCGCTCCTCGCTCAGCTTCTTGAGCTCCTTTGTCACGTCGCAGAAGACGGGATCGACCCGGCCGGGGCCGAAGAAGAGGATCAGGATGGCGGTGACCAGGACCGCCGCATTGAGCCGGCCCGCTGACTTCATCGAAGCACCCCCTTCACAGGCTGAGAACAACGAGGACAAAAAAACCCGCTCATCCACGGGAGGCGGGATTTTCACGATCGATCCATGGCTCACCTTGAACAGAGGAAAGGGTTCAAAGCGTGACGATCCGGAGAGATTCTTCCAATGGTGCCTTCATAAGTCAAATCCGCCAAAAATTCAAGGGCTTTTTACAAGGCTGCGTGCGTCGTTCTACCGCCTGTCTTTTCCGTTTTTGTCTTTTGCGAAGGCCCGGGCGAAGGGGTTGTTGAAGGGGGCGGGCTCGGGCTTCTTCCTGTCCTGCATTTGCCTGTCTGGCCGCGATCTCTCCGGCCTGCGCCCCGGGCGCGGGGCTTTCTCCTGCGCGGGGGCGGCCTGCCTCTCCCCTGCTGCGCCCTTCTGCATGGAAAGCGAGATCCTCCTGCGCTCCAGGTCCACATCGAGAACGGTCACCTCGACGCGCTGGGCCACCTTCACGACCTGGTGGGGGTCCGAGACGTAGCGGTCGGCCAGCCGGCTGATGTGCACGAGGCCGTCCTGGTGGACGCCGATGTCGACGAAGGCCCCGAAGGCCGTCACGTTGGTCACCACCCCGGGCAGCTTCATCCCGGGCCGCAGGTCTTCGGGCTTCTCGACACCCTCGGTGAAGGCGACGGCCTCGAAGCGCTCGCGAGGGTCGCGGCCCGGCTTGGCCAGCTCGGCCAGGATGTCCTTCAGCGTGGGGATGCCCACCTTCTCCGTCACGTACTTCGCGATGTCGATGCTTTTTCGCTTCGATTCGTCCTTCATGAGATCGACGACGGAGCAGCCGAGGTCGCGGGCCATCGCCTCGACAACGGGGTAGCTCTCGGGGTGGACGGCGCTCGCGTCGAGCGGGTTCTTTCCGCCGCGGATGCGCAGGAAGCCCGCCGCCTGCTCGAAGGCCTTGGGGCCCAGGCGCGGGACCTTGCGCAGGCTCTCGCGCGTGTCGAAGGGGCCGTGCTCGTTGCGGTAGGCGACGATGTTGGCCGCGAGCTGGGGCCCCAGGCCCGAGACGTAGGTCAGCAGCTGGGGGCTTGCCGTGTTGACCTCGACGCCCACGGCGTTGACGCAGCTCGACACGACGTCGTCGAGGCTGCGCCGGAGGGCCCCCTGGTCGACGTCGTGCTGGTACTGCCCCACGCCGATCGCCTTGGGGTCGATCTTGACGAGCTCGGCCAGCGGGTCCATGAGCCGGCGGCCGATGGAGACGGCGCCGCGCACGGTGACGTCCTGGTCTGGGAACTCGTCGCGGGCCGCCTGAGAGGCGGAGTAGACCGAGGCGCCGCTCTCGTTGACGAGGATGACCGGGATGCCGGCAAGGCCGAGGCCCCGGACGAAGGCCTCCGTCTCGCGGCCCGCCGTGCCGTTCCCGACGGCGATCGCCTCGATGGAAAACCGCTCA
>Ga0209506_1001361_pt1 | contig 26021 bp, 15 predicted proteins | sample AD_JPNHG2_MetaG_FD_184409 | JGI IMG/M metagenome (GOLD analysis project Ga0209506, IMG submission 184409) | Active sludge microbial communities of municipal wastewater-treating anaerobic digesters from Japan - AD_JPNHG2_MetaG (SPAdes) (version 2) | ecosystem: Engineered > Bioreactor > Anaerobic...
CTGACGGGACGAGCTACTCGGTTCTCATCCTTCCCGAAACCCGCAAAATGACACTACCGGTTCTCAGAAAAATAAGGGAACTCGTGCTCGCCGGCGCTACAGTCATCGGTCCGCGACCCGAACAGACGCCAGGCCTTGCAGAATACCCGGAATCGGAGAAAGTCCTTAAAAATATTGCAATGGAAATATGGGGCGACCTCGATGGTATAAGCAGAACAAGGCGAACCGCCGGAAAAGGCCGTGTATTCTATGGTACACCTTTAAAAAATGTACTGGAGATCCGCGATATCAAACCCGATGTTGAATATGACAGACCCCTTGATACAGAAATCAACTGGATCCACCGCAGGACAGGAGATTCAGATATTTACTTCATTGTAAATTCGTCAGACAAACCGTGTGAAATTAATGTAAGCTTTCGCGTTTCGGGGATGGAACCTGAGAAATGGGATCCTGTTAACGGAGAAACAGGTCCAGCAGGTTATTTTGTAACTGGCAACCGTACTGTTGTCCCGCTTAGCCTTGAAGGGAAACAGTCAACATTCATCGTTTTCAGGAATAAAACCGAAAGAAATGAAAGAGTTATTGAGGAGCCTCCTGCCACACTCATGGCTGTGCTTTCAGGGCCATGGGAAGTAACTTTCCCTGCAGGGTTGGGTGCACCCGGTAAAATTACGCTCGATACTCTCTACTCACTGTCGCTCCATAATGATGATGGCGTAAAATATTTCTCAGGTACAGCCACTTACCGGACTACTTTCAAAGTTCCAGGTAGATGGCTCAAAAACAATCCTCTCCTGCTGCTCGACCCGGGTAAAGTATGCGACATTGCGGAAGTATCGGTAAACGGCTCTCCTTATGAGGTAATATGGACACGGCCATATGCTGCAAATATCACAGGCCTTCTCAGAAAAGGGATAAATACCATAGAAATAAAAGTAACCAACCAGTGGACTAACAGGCTGGCTGGTGACGCAAAACTTCCTCCTGACAAAAAAGTACTCAAATCGCAGATATTTGTCAGGCCGGGAATTATTAACGAATCTGGTCTTATTGGACCTGTAAGAATCATAAGAATTTCAGAATAAAATCTTCAGACATGAAAACTCATAAATTAATTACTGTTATTTTTTTAACAATCTGTTTTTTACCTGGAATTTTTTCCCAGCAGAATGCCCCACCAAAACTGGTTGCAGGCATACCGGTAAATTATGATGAGGCGCTGGTTGGCTCATACACTCTGCCTGAGCTTCTTGTAACCCTGAATGGCAAAAAGGTCAGGAATACCAAGATGTGGTACAATGTGCGCCGGCCCGAAATTGTAAGGATGTTTGAAGAGCTTGAATACGGTAAAACTCCAGGCAGACCTGCAGACATGTCATTTAATGTGTTCGACAAAGGAACACCTGCTCTTGACGGTAAAGCCATCAGAAAACAGGTAACGGTATATTTTACCGGCGACACATCAAAATATAAAATGGACATACTCATTTATCTGCCGGCTGGAGCTTCAGGGCCTGTTCCGCTTTTCCTTAACCTCGGTTTTATGCCCAACAATACAATAACTGATGATCCAGGTATAAAACCAGGTTACATGTGGAGCAGGGATGGCAAAAGGATACCTGCAAAAGCCGGCAGTTTCGGAAGAATGAATGTTGACCTGTTTCTATCGAACGGTATAGGCTTTGCCAGCATAAATTATGCTGATATAGAGCCCGATTTCGCCGATGGCTACAAATACGGCATCAGGGGTTATTACCTGAAGCCAGGGCAGAAATATCCTGCCGATGATGAATGGGGAGCCATAGCTGCATGGTCGTGGGGGCTCAGCAGGGCAATGGATTATTTCGAAACGGATCCTCAGATAGATTCAAAGAAGGTTATTCTGTTTGGGGTTTCGAGGCTCGGAAAAACAGTTTTATGGACAGGAGCGCGCGACACCCGCTTCGGCATGGTTATAGCCAGCTGTTCGGGCGAAGGAGGAGCAGCATTATCGCGACGTGAATATGGGGAGAACATAAAACACATGACCGATTCCACAAGGTATTTTTATCAGTTCTGTGGCAACCGCAGGAAATTTGCCGACGACCCGTCGTCATGCCCGATTGATGCACATATGCTAGTGGCACTCGTAGCACCCCGGCCCCTCCTTCTTCAGACAGGCGAAACAGATTACTGGTCCGACCCGAAAGGCGAATTCCTTGCTGCTGTGGCATCTGAACCCGTCTGGAAACTGCTGGGAAAAAAAGGTCTGGGTACAGATGTTATGCCCCCTGCAGGTAAATCAATACTTAACGACCTGGGCTATTATATGCACGCAGGAGGCCATGGGGCTATGCCTGACGATTATCAAATTTTTATAAAATTTATCAGAAAACACTTTTTCGGGGAAAAAATAGAGTGATTATTAAATACTCTATCAATGTTTTCAGAATTATGTTGTCATAATCAATATGTTATAAGAATGATTATTTAGATGAAAATAAATTTACATGATTTTAACTATTTAATTGCAAACCTTTACCTTTGTTGCGGATTAAGGTAAATTCTGAGTTTGATTTTTGTTTTTACCCTTTAACCGGGGAAAGGGTAATTAATTATATGCTTCAGAATTAACCAAAAGCAGTGGTTTAACTTTTAGGTCAATGAAAAAGGCGCCTTTTGATGATAAATTGAACGATAAGCTCTTAAAAATCCTGGAAGAGGAGCGGGCTTCAAGGAAAGCAATTCAGGAGAGTGAAACAAAATTCAGGACACTTTTTGAATCAGCCATCGATGCCATCTTCATAATGGATGACGACAAGTTCATCGACTGCAATCAGTCAACCTTGAAAATTTTTGGATGCTCAAGCCATCCAGAAATACTTGGTCTTCCACCCTATGAATTTTCCCCACCATTGCAACCCGACGGAAGGGATTCCCGTGAAAAAGCGCTGGAAATGATTAACAGAGCATTTAATGGTGAAAATCTCAGGTTTTACTGGAAACATGCAAAAAAAGACGGTACTGCTTTTGATGCAGAAGTAACCCTCAACAGGTTTATGGTCAATGATAAATATTACCTTCTCGCAATAGTCAGAGATATTGATGAAATAACAGCTATACAGGAAAAACTCCACCTGAGTGAGGAGAGATATCGACTGATTTCGGAAGTAGCTTATGATTATATGTTCTCTGCAATAGTTAAAGATGACAATACTTTTGACCTTGATTGGGTGGCTGGGGCGTTTGAAAAAATTACCGGTTACACTTTCGAAGAATTTAAAGCAATTGGTGGGTGGCAGTCAACAGTACATCCAGAGGATATGGAAACTGCAAAACATAATTTTGAACTGCTTAAGAGAAACCGAAAAGTAATTTCGGAGTTACGAAGAATTAAGAAAAATGGTGATATTGTATGGGTTAAATTTTATGCACATCCCGTTTTTGATGAGGCAAATAAAAAACTTATCAGAATATACGGAGCTGTACAGGATATAACTGAAAGAAAAAATGCTGAGTTTGCCCTCAAACAACTTGAAGAAAACTTTCACCGCTCAATAGCTGAATCACCCCTCGGCATCAGAATAGTAACACCTGAAGGAGTAACAGTTTATGCCAACAAATCGTTTCTCGATATTTTCGGTTACAGGAATATTGAAGAATATGATCTTACCCCATCAATTGAAAAATATACCACCGCGAGTTATTCTCAGCACGTGTTAAGGAAAGAAAAAAGAAGAATTGGTGAGGACGTTCTTGACTACGAAATTAGTATCAGAAGAAAAGATGGGGAAATAAGAGATTTAAAAGTAATAAGAAAAGAAATACTCTGGAACGGTAAAAAGCATTTTCAGGTTATTTACCAGGACATTACTGAACAGAACAATCTTACCCGGGAACTTATTGCAGCAAAAGAAAAAGCAGAAGAAAGCAACAGGCTTAAAACTGCATTCCTGCAGAATGTGTCACATGAGATAAGAACTCCGATGAACTCTATCATGGGATTTATGGAACTTTTGAAAAACCCAAACATGCTTCGTGAAGAGAGGGAAAGCTTCATAAGAATGATTCAGGAAAGTGGTGAGCGACTTCTCAGAACTATCAATGATCTCATTGAAATCTCCAAAATTGAAACAGGGATAGTTGACGTAAGGGTTACAACTGAAGATTTATATAGCATCATTCAGTATCACTATAATTTTTTCAGACATCAGGCAGAGGACAAAGGCCTTGCTTTCCTTCTCTCATTTCCGGATGACCTGAAAGATTGTAAAATAAACGTTGACAGATTTAAACTCGACGGAATTCTTATTAACCTCATAAACAATGCCATAAAATTTACAAAAAAAGGATTTGTTGAACTTGGCTGCTATCCGGAAGGTGATAATATGGTATTCTTTGTCAGGGATTCTGGCACTGGAATTCCGGAAGAAAAACAGAAAGCCGTCTTTGAACCATTTGTTCAGGCAAATATGGATATCTCAAGACCATACGAAGGTTCAGGACTGGGTTTGTCAATAACACGTGCATATGTAAAGATACTGAAAGGTAGAATATGGCTTGAATCGAAAGAAAATGTGGGTAGCACATTCTATTTCTCAATACCTGTTTTTTCTGAAACAAAAATTACAGAGATAACAACCGAACCAGCCTCAACAGAAAAAGAAGTGCACGAACCAGAATCTTCCATGAAAATATTAATCGCTGAGGATGATGATGCAAGTTACCTTTTCCTGAAAACACTTCTCGCCAGATTAGGAATTAAAGAAATACGGGCAAAAAACGGAATTGAAGTTCTCGAAATAATGAAAAACCATGAGGATATTTCAATTATACTGATGGATCTTAAGATGCCCCTGATGGATGGATTTGAAGCAACCAGAAAAATAAGAGAATTTAACACTACCATTCCCATTATTGCCCAAACAGCGCTTGCATTTCCTTCTGACAGCGATAGAGCCCTTAATGCAGGTTGCAATGATTACATTGCAAAACCCATCGACAGAAACGAACTCCTTGCCTTGATTAAGAAATATTCTGCTCAGCGTTAAACACTCGTATATATCTTACAATTTATAATATTATCCAAAAAATTCTATGTCCAACTTTTGGAAATATTGAAAATCAATTATTTTTGTTTAGTATTTACTGCCTGGAAAATGTTGGATAATCTTTTCCTGTATTTAGTAAATAAACACAAATTCACTCAAAAGCTTGTAATTGCTTTTTCACTGGCAGTTCTGTCATTATTTCCGGGCAAAGCTTTTACACAAAACCTATACGATACACTACATAATAATCCTGAAAGAATTGTAATTGTATCAGACGATAACTATCCACCCTTTATTTTCAGAGATGAAGATGGAAACCTGACAGGGTTGCTTATTGATGAGTGGAACCTGTGGCAGGAGAAAACCGGTACAAGAGTTGAATGGCTGGCGACCGACTGGAACAAAGCCCTGGAAATTATGCGTTCTGGCGGCGCAGATGTCATCGAAACAGTGTTTTATACCAGGGAAAGAGCTCAGTGGCTATCGTTTTCAAAGCCATATGTAACTATTCCTGTTCCTGTATATTTTCACCGTAATCTGAGCGGAATCTCCGATATCTCAACACTCAAAGGCTTTACCATCGGTGCCAAGTCAGGTGATACATCTGTTGAAATTCTCAGAAGAAATGGCATAACCACCATAATCGAATATCCGAGCTATGAAGCCATTATAAATGATGTAGTTGCAGGTAATCTGAAAGTGTTTACAATTGATGAACCTCCTGCACTTTACTACATCTACAAAAAGAACATTGACAGAGAATTACGGCAGGCTAATGTTTTATATACAGGAGCCTTTCACCGGGCTGTTCTCAAAGGAAATGAGAATATTCTGGAATATATTGAAAACGGTTTTAACCTGATATCTTCCGCGGAGAGAAAAGGGCTATCTGACAAATGGATGGGCAAGCCTCTTGTGAGACCGGAATATTACAGGTACACATTACTTGCTCTCCTTATATTTTTAGGCATCTCAGGCACTCTCCTTTTGTTCACTTATTTCCTGAGAAGAGAGGTAAGAAGAAAAACAGAACAGTTGAACAAAGCAATGGATGACCTGAGAAAAGCTGAAGCAAGGTGGAAATTCGCAATTGAAAGTACAGAGCAGGGATTATGGGACTGGAACGTTCAGACAGGAGAAGTTTTCTTTTCGAAAAAGTGGAAAAATATGCTGGGTTATGAAGAGGATGAAATTACCAATTCCCTGAGCGAATGGGAGAAAAGGGTCCATCCGGATGATTTAAAACAGGTATGGGAAGACATTGAGAAACATTTCAGGGGTGAAACAGAAATATATACAAATGAGCACCGGCTATTATGCAAAGATGGAACATACAAATGGATCCTCGACAGAGGCAAGGTTATTGAATTTACCGGCGATGGGAAACCCCTGAGAATGATAGGAACACACACAGATATCTCCAGAAAAAAAGAAGAAGAAAAAATTCTTCTTGAAAAAGAAGCTCTGTACAGATTCCTGTTTGAACATAACCCGGCCCCGATGCTTATTTATGAAAAGGCGACTTTGAATATTCTGGCTGTTAATGAGGCTTTATGCAGCAATTATGGTTATACACTGGCAGAGCTTCAGAATATGAAGCTGCATGAACTTGTTGTTGAGAGCGAACGGGAAATATTGATTGAGCGTGCTGCAAAAGTGAAAGGTTATTCATTTTCCGGAGAATGGCACCATAAGAAAAAGGACGGCACTATGTCCACCGTTCTGACTCATTCTCACGAACTGACATTTGAGGGAAAAGAGGCAAGAGTTATAGCAATAACAGACATCACGTACCTGAAAGAGATAGAACAGGAGCTTATCGAAGCCAGAAACCGGGCTGAAGAGAGTGACAGGCTGAAAACAGCTTTCCTTGCAAATATGAGTCATGAAATACGGACACCGATGAATGCCATTCTCGGTTTTATGGAACTCCTGAAAAGATCAGACCTGCTGCAGGAGGACAGAGAGAACTTCATCAGTATAATTGAAGAGAGCGGCAAAAGACTCCTTTCAACAATAAACGATATTATCGAGATATCGAAAATTGAAACCGGTCTGGTTGAAGTTAACCTGAAACCAGAAAACCTTTATGAAATTATATCATCAGCACTGAATCTTTTTAAACCTATTGCACAGGTAAAAGGTCTCGAATTCAGAATAAAATTCTCTGAAAAAACAGAACTTTGCAACATCCTTACTGATAGGTTTAAAATCGAAAGTATTATCATCAATCTTCTGAGCAATGCTGTAAAATTCACGAAAAAAGGTTACATCGAAACTGGAGCACGGCTGGAAAACAACAACATAATTTTATATGTAAAAGATACAGGTCCGGGCATCCCTCCCGATAAACTTGAAGTAGTTTTCAATCCATTCTACCAGGCAGATATGAATCTTTCACGGGAACATGAAGGCTCAGGACTGGGTCTTGCAATCGCCAAAGCTTATTCTGAAATGCTTAAGGGGAAGCTCTGGGTTGAATCGGAACCCGGAAAAGGCTCAACATTCTTTCTTTCAATACCTTTAATTAAGTCAGAGTCTGAATATCATATTTCTGAAAATATGGAAAATTCAGTCAAGGAATTTATTAAGCCATCAAAAATTCTCGTTGCAGACGACGATGAAACAAGCTTCCTGCTGATAAAAACCATGCTTGCCCCTTATGGTATTAAATGCCTGCATGCTGCTAACGGCAAAGAGACTCTTAGAATTCTTGAGAGTGAAAATGACATATCACTTATTCTGCTTGATATCAAAATGCCGCTGATGGACGGATTTGAGACAGTAAAGAATCTCCGGGAAAGAAAAAATTCGATTCCGGTAATTGCCGTCACTGCCTATGCATTTCCTTCCGACAGGGAAAAAGCACTTGCAAGTGGATGTAATGATTACATCTCAAAACCTGTTATGAAGCAAGAACTTATAAGTAAAATAAAACAGTATCTTTCTTAAAAGTTAAAAACAATAATTATGCAGACTTAATCTGTCATTCATTTTACAGTTTCGATTTCCCTCTTTTCCCTGAAGAAGAAAATAAAGCATATCAGTACCGCCGTGGCAATATATGCCGGGACAAACCATATCTTCTGCCACTGGTAAACCTGACCTGTTGAATAGTAACTGGTCACAAAACCAGAGAACCATGTTCCGATAAACATTCCTAGGCCGTAGGTTACGAATGTGAAAAGTCCCTGTGCTGCGCTTTTTATCCTTTCATTCGATTTTTTCTCGGTATACATGTAACCTGTTACAAAGAAGAAGTCGTAGCACACGCCGTGGAGAATTATTCCTGCATAAAGCATCCATGCGTTGGGGCCCATGTTGCCGAAGGCAAAGCACAGGTATCTCAGCAGCCAGGCAGTCATGCCAATAATAAGCATATTCTTAACTCCAATCCTGTTGAAGAGGAAAGGTATTGCCAGAATAAACAGTGCTTCGGATATCTGTCCCATAACCATTTTACCTGCAGCATTTGCCATGCCCGACTGGTTCAGGTAAAGGTTGGCAAACCCGAAATAGAATGAAAGCGGGATACATACAAATATTGCTGCAATGAAGAATATCAGGTATGGTTTATCTCTGAAAAGAACAAAGGCATCAATTCCCAGAATTGATTTTGCCGTTGAAGGGGTTGTGGCAAGCGGAGGTGTATCGGGAAGGAAGAAGCTATAGATACCGAGTGCCAGAGAAACAACAGATGCCATGTAGAATGTACCCGGTGTATGTTCGATGGCAAGCACTCCTATCATAAATCCTGCTACCACCCATCCTATGGTACCGAAAACGCGTATAACAGGGAACTGTTTTCCCGGGTCTGACATCTGCCGGAATGCCACACTGTTCGATAGTGCAATTGTCGGCATATACACAAGTGAGTAAAGAAGAATGACCCAGTAAAAAGGCGCATTGCTTGTGAGTTTTGATGCTATAAACAGCAGAATACCTCCAGCTATATGCAAAAATCCCATCAGCTTCTGGGCGGCGAAATATCTATCGGCAACCATCCCGACAAAAAAAGGCGAGATCATTGTGGCAATGGCAAGCGCACTGTATGCTGCTCCAATCTGAAGACCGGTGGAACCCAGATGTTCTGTCATGAAGGTTCCCATGGTGACATACCACGAACCCCATACATAATACTGCAGAAACATCATGATACTCAAAACAATACCTGTTTTAATTTTCATAGGCAGGATGATTTTTTGATTCTTGTATGTTTGTCATTGATTCAGCAAGGTAACCTGTTACATAGTTAAAACATAAATTTAAATTTTACAAAATTTATTTTAGGCGGTAGTATAATATATTTTTGTTATCTTTATATTAACCTTTTGTCTGCATATGCGTTTCAGGCTAAATCTTGAGATAACGGGCATTAGCAGGGAATTGCCAATCAACTATCAGTATGAGTTGTCCTCATGGATTTTTCATGTAATAAATTATTCAAACACTGATTTTGCTCGCTGGCTTCATGATACCGGATATTGCTACGGTTACAAGAAATTTAAGCTTTTCACCTTTTCGAGGCTAAAACCTGAAAAATACACTATATCTGGAGACAGGCTGGTAATAGAATCACGAAACTCTGAACTTGTTATCAGTTTTTTTATGCAGCCTGCTGTTGAGCATTTTATTGAAGGACTTTTCAGGAATCAACAATTTAGACTGGGTGACCGTTTTAGTTCTGTAGATTTTCATGTATCGCAGATTGAAACACTTCCTGATATCGATTTTTCTTCAAGAATGAATTTTAGAGCTTTATCACCTATAATAATAAGTCATAACAAACTTACAGAAAAATACGCACAATACCTGTCTCCTGAAGATGAATTATATCCGGAATTGTTTTATAATAATCTAATAAACAAATATGTTGCATTAGCAGAATTCAATAATGAAAGTTTAAATAAGACTGCTGCATTAATAGAACCTGATTTTAAATTTTCACTTATTGGCAGAGCCAGACAAAAACTCATCAGAGTAAAAACAGGCCGTTCAGATGAAACTTATCTAAAGGGCTATGAATTTGATTTCAGTCTAACTGCACCAGTCGAGTTAATTAAAATCGGATATTTTGCAGGTTTTGGTGAAAAAAACAGCCTTGGTTTCGGGTGTGTGGAAGAAATTAAATTTACATAGCAAATAAAAACCTAATTATTAAAAACATAGCCATGATAAGAGAAATTTCACAATTTATTGAATACCTTGAAAAAAACAGTCCGGAAGTATTTTCGGAAAATCTTAGCCTGGCAGATGGCTTATATGTTTTTCTTGAAAAAGAAGGAGATGAATTAATAATTAAAGAGGATAATGTTTTGAGGGTTGATAAAAATACCGAAAGAAATAAATTATATGAGAAGTTCTTACAAATAATAGCTAACACCAGGATGCTAAGTCCAACTAAGAGCTTTAACTCAACCCATAAAATTTTCTTTACTATCGGAACTCCTTTTGGAATTTCTTTTTCTGGTGACGTTTTAAATAATAATAATAAAAAAGAAAAAAGAATGCAGGCTGTTGAAGCATATTTCAAGGCAGCAGAGAAATATCTGGATAAAAACAACCATATGCACGTATTATGGTTCAATGAATTTCAGCACTTTGTAAAAAACAAAATGTTTGATTACATTGAAAATACAGGAGAATATGTGAAGGTAAGTAAAAAGTATATGTTTTATTTTTTCTTAAAGGAACCTGATTTAAAGGATTTTGTCATAGTTCATAAGCAATATCTTAGTGAAAGAATTTTTACTGACAATAGCTATAATATTAATATACCCCAAAGCAAGAACAATGATATATCAGATAACAATACCTTTGGTATTCCGAGTGCCTTAAGTGGTTTTAATAGAAAGAAGCCGTTTCTGGAACATCGCACTGGCCCCAATGATGTAAATTATCGGGTTAATTTAAATACTGCTCTAAACCTTCAAAAATTTTTTGACCTTCAGCAAAAGAATAAGATATTACCCAATCCAATGCCCATTTTTGTTGATGAAAACGAACTTACCGAGAAAGCAATTAAATTTTATAAAGAGGATACACGAAAAGGATACAAAGAAATAATAGAAGACTTATTAAGAACAAAAGAAAATCTTCAGAACTTTTATCTTATATATTTTCAGTCAGGAGAAAAAGGAAGTAGAATAGTTGATTTTGATTTTGTACCTGTTTTCAGGTATAAAACTGATGACATGCCTGAAATTAAAGCAATATTTAATATAAATGCTAAAGATAAAGGCTTATTGCTTCAAAATTATAAAATTAGCAATGTATTTGAATTTCAGGAAAAAGTTTCTGAAAAAATTTTTAATCGGCAATTGATCATTAAAACTGAAAATGCAATATGGATGAAATATTTTGATACAATTGACGTAGAACCAAAATATGGTGCAACCGATATTATTGTTAATTTACTATACAAATATCGTAAAGCTATTTATGATTATATATACAAATCAAAAGAACAGGCAATTACCGGTATAATGTTTGACGATATCATGTATCATTCAATTATCGATGATATAAGGCATGATAGCAGTGAGTATGATAAAACATACAGTATAAAAGAAAAGTTAAATTTATGGTTTAGTTTATATAATTATTTTAATAAAAATCAAGAAAATATGGCATCGAAAATTCCAGAACTACTTGAAAGATGCAAGAAAATTGCCAATAATGACAATGAGCATCTTACAGATGACAAAGAATTTGCTTTTGCAGCAGGGCAAATTATTTATTTCTTGCTTAATCAAAGTGTGGCAAGCAATAAGACGCATGCCTTACTTGAGCCATTTCTGCAAAAAATTAGTGCAGACCAACTTCAAAACGCCATTTGCAATTTAATTGGCGTTTATAAACATGCCATAGAATTTGGACATGGGCGTTTTGAAAGACTATCGAAAGAAGTATTAGCTTATGAGACTGAAGCAAATATTAAGGATCTACAAAGATTTATTTTGGCCGGTTATTTTGCTGAGCCAGTAATATATGAAAAAACAAAAACAGAAACTAACAATTAAAATTTAATATTATGGCAACAACATTTAAGAATAGAGTATTTGGAGCAGCTATTGTAAAAGCAATCAATTCAAATTATAATGCCGATTTTACCGGGCAGCCACGTACTTTGCCAGATGGTACTGTATATGCCACAGACAAGGCATTTAAGTATACAATCAGAAATTACATAAAGGATGTTTTTCCTGCTGAAAAGATTTTCTACTTCAAAACCCTTAATGAGCATTTAAATCCAATTTCATTGGATGAGAATTACACAAGACTGTTTGGAAAATTACCTGATTCCAAGCAAATAAATAAAAAAAATATTGTAACAAAAAATCTTTTAGATTGCATAGATGTTCGTTTGTTTGGAGCCACTTTTGCCGGTAGTACTACTAATGTTTCTATTCATGGTCCTGTTCAAATTAACCATGGAGTTAATATTTGGTGGGAAAACAATATATTTACCGAACAAATAACCAGCCCTTTTAGCAACAAATCGAATGATCCAGATGCTGAAAAGGGAATGACTACCCTGGGTCGTCAATCAAAACTTCAGGAGGGGCATTATCTACACCATTTTTCCATTAATCCTAAAAATTTGGAAGAATTAGTTGAAATGGCAGATAATGATGTAAAAACTTTATCTGTTGAAGATGTCAACATACTTAAGGAAGCAATGCGAAGAGGTGCAACCTACTATGATTCTGCATCAAAGGCGGGTACTGAAAATGAGTTGTTGATTTGGGTTCAGCTAAAGGAAAACTCAAAGTTGGTCCTGCCTAATTTTACCCAGTTAGTGAAAATGAAAAAGGAAAAAACCGATAATAAGGTAATCTTTGATTGTGGTTTATTGAAGGAAGAATTGAAAAAACATCAACAAGAAATAGAATGCGTTGAAGTATATCAAAACAAATCATCTATCATTCTTGAAAATGTGCCGGATAATGTAAAAATAAGTGATTTGTAAATTAATCCCCAAAAGTTAAAAATGTAAATAAATTAAATTATGTCATTGATTAAAAAATATTTAATATGAATTTTTATTTTACCTTTTATAGTATTATTTTTTATTTTTTTAATGGAATATTACTATAAAAGGTAAATGATATGAAACCATATGAGTCAAAATTACTGGAATACAATTACTGATGCGGGTCTCGATATTTTTTCAAAGGAAGTATTAATAAAAAATATTGATTTGCCTGAGAAAGAAGTAGAGAAAGCTATTAGAAATCTTTTTAATGTAGATTTCCTTAAATTTATTGAAAAAGGCAAATATTGCAGATACGATTTTCGAAACGAGTATGTAATAGGTAATTTTTTGGCCAGTGATGGTGGTATAGCTTATTGGACTGCTAAGAATTATCATGGGCTTACTGAACAAATACCCAACATCATTTTTGTTCAAACGGCTAAAAAAAGGCCGACAAAACCATCTTTGGAGTTAGGTACAGATTTATACAGGTTAAACCAGAAAAGCTGGTGGGTTATAAAAACGAAGGGTATGGCAACCTTGCATATAAAATTACCGATACCGAAAAGACCATAGTCGATTGCTTTGATTTGCCATTATGCAGGTGGGTATAACGAAATTATTAAGGCTTTTGCAAAAGCTGAACTTAGTGCCCGAAAATTGGTTGCATACTGTAAGGCAATTGACAACATAGCTGTAACTAAGCGCATTGCATTTCTATCTGAGCTACTTGAAAAGAAAAATATGGAATTCTTTCTAGAATATGCGCAAAGAGTACGAAACGAAAAATATAATTTATTTGAACCGCATGGAGTTAAATCTGGAAAATCGAACCATAAATGGAGACTAATAATTAACATGTCTATCGATGAAATAATGAATATAGCAAATTCATAAAATGATTCTGCAACGTAAGATTATAGAATTAAGTGAAAAACATGGAGTACCCACTTCAACCATTGATAAAGACTGGGTGTTAGGACATTTTTTAAATGCTCTATTCGAATTTCAGTTTGCTAATGATTTTTTATTTTTTAAAGGAGGAACCTATCTTAGAAAATGTTATTTCGAAAATTATAGATTTTCTGAAGATCTTGATTTTACTTTGATTGATGAGAAATTCGTTATTGATGACAGCATAATTAAAAGTTGTATAAAGAAAGCTTATGAAATCAGCGGAATTAATTTTAATTTATTCAGCTTAAGAAAACAGATATTTAAGGATACCGTTCAGGGATACGAAATAGTAATTAAATTCTGGGGTGCTAACCATAAAGTTAATCAAAAACCACTACCTGTAAATCGATGGCAAGATAAAATAAAACTTGACACCGTTTTTACAGAAAAGGTTTTTGAAACTACAGTAATAAAAACCATCATCCATAATTATTCCGGTAAAATATTGGTAACCAATAAAGTAAATGCATACTCATGCAATGAAATTATTGTCGAAAAACTTCGTTCATTAATTCAAAGAAATCGTCCCAGGGATATTTATTATATATGGTATCTTGCAAAAAATATTGATGACCAATCGTTTACGATACTTAAAGATTTGCTTTTTAAAAAAGCGCAACACAAGGGAATTACAGTAGAGTATATTGAACTATTCATTAATAACGATAAGCTAAATACTAATAAACTGGCATGGAAACAAAGTCTTCAGATGCAATTGAGTATTAATGATATTCCTGATTTTGACAAGGCATATAGCCATGTTTATGGTTTTTTTGCAAAAATTCTAAATTCTTGAAACCATGGAAAAACTTATATCTATTGATTTATTTGCAGATTTGGGCATGCTGAAAAAGCCTGATACGAATGATCCGGTATATCTTACTTTTAATATTCTTCATAAACCTGCGCTGCTTGGTATAGTGGGCGCTATTATTGGTGAACAGGGGTTTAAAGAAAATAAGCGTTTGCCAGATTATTATCTAAAATTAAAAGACCTGAAAGTAAGTATACAACCTCTTGACCCCTATCATGAGAAAGGTAACTATAAGAAAACAGTCATTGTTTACAATAATACAACTGGTATGGCAAGCATGGAAGAAGGAGGAAACCTCATGATAAAAGAACAAACATTAATTTCACCCGCATATCGCTGTTATTTTTTGCTCGACCTGCAAAATCCTTTACACGAGAAAATTGATAGTTACTTAAAAAACTATCGTGCCGAATATTTACCATATCTGGGGAAAAATGAGTTTTCGGTATGGTGGATGAATTATAATTCCTATTCATTTGAGGAGTATGAACCGAATGATAATTTTAAAATCAATTCGATTTTTATTAAAGATGAACCGGTTAGTCCAAATCGCAGCATACAGCCATTTATTCCGAATATGACGGTGTCAGGCAATACATTTTTGTATTTTGAAAGCTTACCCTATGCCTATGATGAAAAACTATTTCAGTATGAATACAGGAACTTTGCTTTTACCGACTGGTTATTGAAAAAAAACTATTCAACTTCATTTGTATTGCTTAAAATTAGTACCAATGAAATTATTCAAGTCTTTTAAGATTGTGAGTGATGAGAGCAATGTATTACTGAATAATATTGCTGGCTTAACTAATATCTTTGCTCACTCGCATGAGTATAAGGACTATGAACCCCTGTATAATCATACCAGGCTGGTACTTCACTATTTCGATTTACTCGTTGATCAACACCAGTTGGAACCCTGTATAGATAGATTAATAGAAGAAATATCATTCGATGATGAAAAAATTGGGAATTATCTCAAAAAATTATTTATCCATACAATTATTTTTCACGACATTGGAAAGGTAAATCCTAATTTTCAGTCGGAAAAATTAAAAAACACGTATGTTCAAACAAATAATGAATTGAAAATTGGTACCGACCATTCATTTTTGAGTGCATATAGCTATTTATCGTATCATATAAGTGAAATATACAATAGTGATATTAACGATGAATATAAAAATATTCTAGCCTGCTATGCTTTTCTATTTACAATACCTATTTTAAAACATCATTCAAGTATACTTGAAAAAGATTATGAATTTGATATCGAAAAAACTGTATCAATACATGTTTTAGTAAATCATTTAATTGGTTACGTTGAGGCAGATTATATTAACCAATTTATTATAAACGAAAGTCGTCTATGGGATTTTTTTGACGAGTATATTAATGTACATGGAAATTATGATTTTTTCGCAATATACGCTTTGTTAAAGCTTAATTGGTCGGTACTAACAGCTGCTGACTACTATGCTACTTCAGAATACATGAATGACCATAAAATAGAGGATTTGGGATTAATCACACTTTCTATGCGACAAAAAATCTTTGAAAACTTTACTTCATGCAAAAACTATAATAAGAATCTTGTAATGCAAGTTAATTTTTACTTATCACTTGAACCAAACCAACTTGAAAAAAGTACACATAATCTTAATTTACTTCGTCAAAGGCTAGGTGCCGAAGTATGGATAAATCTTGAAAAATATAAAAATGAACATATTTTCTATATCGAAACTCCAACAGGGGGCGGAAAAACAAACTTGTCAATAATTGCAATCCGAAAGCTTTTAGAATTTCATCCGGAAATCAACAAGGTCTTCTATGTTTTTCCATTTACGACATTAATTACACAAACACTAAAGTCAATAAAAGAAACATTGGGACTAACCGATACAGATATTGCTCAGATACATTCTAGAGCCAGCCTTCAATCCAAAGAAAATGAAGAAGATTCTAATTACGGACAGCAATATAAAAATCAAATAGATAATCTATTTGTAAACTACCCATTTGTTTTAATAACACATGTAAAATTTTTCGATATACTTAAATCGAATGATAAAAAATCAAATTACTTACTTCACCGTCTGGCAAATTCAATTGTTATAATTGATGAAATTCAAGCATACAATCCGGAACATTGGGATAAAGTAAAATATTTCATATCTAATTATGCAAAATATTTAAATATTCGATTCATAATAATGTCTGCTACTCTTCCTAAATTACACAATATCGCAGTTTCAGATACTGATATTTTAAAATTCCATGATTTGATAGAAAATCCTCAAATAAATTATTTTCAAAATCCAAACTTTTGTAAAAGAGTACAAATAAAAACAGATTTACTCGATAATAATATTTCACTTGATTATCTAGCCCAAAAAATTTATGAAAAGTCAGAAAATTATTCTCTAAAACGTGTTGATGGATTTAAAAATAGCGTATTTACTATAGTTGAATTTATATTTAAAAAAACCGCAACAGAATTTTATCATTCTGTTAATAAAAATAATTTATTTAATGAATATGATATATTTGTCCTGTCTGGTACAATTATAGAGCCTCGCAGAAAATATATCATTGAATATTTAAAAGATCCGAAAAATAGAAATAAAAAAGTCCTCTTAATAACAACACAGGTTGTAGAAGCTGGCGTGGATATAGACATGGACTTAGGTTTTAAAAATCAATCCTTAATCGACAGTGATGAACAATTGGCTGGTAGAGTTAATAGAAATCTCATGAAGGATAATTGCGAACTATATTTATTTCGTTTTAACGAACCCCAAAAAATTTATGGCAAAGACTTACGATATAAAGTTACGAAACAACTTAAAAATGATGAAATACAAAAAATATTACAGGAAAAAGATTTTAGCTACCTCTATCAAAAAGTTATGGAGGAAATAAATAAAAAAAATAAGTCAGTGTACAAAAATAACTTTAATGATTATATAAAACATATTTCTTCTCTATGTTTTAGCATGATTAATTCCGAATTTCAATTAATTGAAAGTGATACCGTTACAATTTTCGTTCCTTTGGACGTTCCTATTTTTTGCTACAATAATGAACCTAATTTTTCTCAAAAGGAAATTAACTTTATGTGCAAGCAAGGCATATTTGATAATGGTTATGAATATGTTTCAGGGGAAAATGTTTGGAACTATTATACTTTTATGGTCAATAATAACAAAAGTTCATTTTTAAAAGAATTGGAATTTAGAATACTTAACAGCATTATGTCTAAATTTATTTTTTCAATTTATTCCAGTAAATTAAAAGATTTAAAACCATATCTTATTTATAACGAAAATCAACATGAATATAATTTTTATCAATATTACAAAATGAATTCCTGTTATTTAGGCGATGATAATATTTATAGTTTCACCGGCGGTCTAAATGACATTAAGTTAAACGACAACTTTGAATTTTTCTAATCATTTATTTATAAATTAATTAAAAATGCTCACCGGCACCCATTTCAACTATTACATGGTATGTCACCGCAAACTCTGGCTTTATGCTAATAGCATCCAGATGGAGCACACCAGTGAACTTGTGGAAATGGGAAAGCTGATACATGAAATAGCTTATCCTCAACGCTCTGAAAAATACAGTGAGATAGAATTCAATGGCATCAAAATTGACTATTTTGATCCCCGAAATAAAATTATTCATGAAATTAAAAAAAGTGACACTTTTGAAGAAGCTGACGAATGGCAGATAAAATTCTATATATACGTTCTTGAGCAAAACGGGGTCAAAGGTGCAACAGGAATTCTGGAATATCCAAGATTAAAAGATACACGAAAAATAATCATGACTGATTCTGACCGTAAACAGATTGATGAATTTGAAAAAGATATCCAAAAGATTATAACATCAGATATATGCCCTGAAAGGTTACTCCAGAAACGTTGCAAAAACTGCAGTTATTTTGATTTTTGCTGGAGTGATGAACAGGAATAAATGTATGCAAAAAATCTATTTTATAAGATATAAAACCCGACAAATAGAAACAAATGAAGAAAACATACTATCTGTTTAACCCTGGCCGCCTGTCGCGAAAAGACAATACGCTTAAGTTCGTACCGGTTGACGAACAGGGACAGGAACAAACACCTAAATATTTGCCTGTGGAAGGTATAGAAGAAATATATGTTTTTGGCTCACTCGATGCAAACAGCTCCTTGTATAATTTTCTTGGCAAAAATGATATCCCGGTACATTTCTTTGATTATTATGATAATTATACAGGCTCATATATGCCAAGAGATTACTTGCTTTCCGGAAAAATGCTTATTGCACAGGTTGATTTTTATAAAGATAAAAAGAAGCGGATAATTATTGCACGTAAAATACTCGACGGAGCTTCCTTTAACATGGTGAAAAATTTGAAATATTACAGCAACCGTGGAAAAGACCTTGATGAAGCTATTGAAATTATTGAAAGCTACCGTGCAAAAATTCACGAAATAAATGAAATAGATAAATTAATGGGACTTGAAGGTAATATCAGAATACTATATTACAATTCTTTTAACCTGATTATTAATGACTTCACCATGTCAGGCAGGTCGAAACAACCCCCGGCAAATGAGATAAATGCTTTAATATCATTTGGCAACATGATGTGCTACAGTCAATGTCTGAGGTCTATACACCAGACACAACTAAATCCGACTATCAGTTATCTCCACACGCCAGGTGAACGGCGATATTCATTAGCGCTGGATCTGGCAGAGATTTTCAAACCAGTAATTGTAGACAGGGTAATATTTAAAGTACTGAATAAAAGAGAAATACAGGAGAAACATTTTGACAAACAATTAAACAAATGTTTATTGAATGAGATAGGCAAGAAAATATTTATCCAATCGTTTGAAGAAAGACTTAATGAAACCATTCAGCACCGGTCTCTTAAACGTAACGTAAGTTATAAGCATCTGATAAAACTTGAATGTTACAAATTGACAAAACATATACTGGATATGGAAGAATACAAGCCTTTTAAGATGTGGTGGTAAAAACTCAAATGAACATTTACAAATTAAAAAGGCAATTTATTTTTAAATAGTATGTATGTTATATTGGTATATGACGTTGGAGAAAAGCGTGTTGGAAAGATGCTTAAATTGTGCAGAAAATATCTGCACTGGATTCAGAATTCCGTATTTGAAGGAGAAATTACTGAGGCAAAACTTGAGGAATTAAAATACAGAGCCAGGAAAATAATGGATGAAGAAATTGATAGTTTGATAATTTTCAAATCACGTGATGAAAAGTGGCTGGATAAAGAGATAGTTGGCCATGAAAGAAGCAGCCTTGATAATATTATATAAGCTGATAAATGATTTATTGTTGTTGTCGTTAGTTAAATAAAAAAGGATTTTTTAAAATAATTTCAAGCCTGGAATAGCTATATAATTGTAATTTAACCATTAACAAAGTTGTCAATCCTCAGGAAAATTTTCATTATTTTAAATCGACGACAGAATAAAAATATTTTTGTAAATTTGAATGAAATTATATGCTTGATTATCAATACTTAAAATAAAATTTAACGACGGCTTTTAATCGCACCAAAGTGGAATTGAAATGATGTTGAGATTTTTTGTCTTAAACGATATTTCTCTTTTAATCGCACCAAAGTGGAATTGAAATTACCATGACAATGATATATTGTTCTTCCTTTTCTCTTTTAATCGCACCAAAGTGGAATTGAAATTAACTATCTACGCCGGCAAGTACTCTCATAAAAGGATCTTTTAATCGCACCAAAGTGGAATTGAAATGACGCAAAATGGATGGAGCCAGACAGCACAATTTCTTTTAATCGCACCAAAGTGGAATTGAAATTTATATCTTTTTGTAGAGTGTACGCCGATAGTTATGCTTTTAATCGCACCAAAGTGGAATTGAAATATAATGCTTGAATGTGATGGAATTGTTCTTCTTACTTTTAATCGCACCAAAGTGGAATTGAAATGAATAAAGTATCGGAACAACCTGCATCATTTTATATTCTTTTAATCGCACCAAAGTGGAATTGAAATCAATGTAAACCTTTGGTTGCATAGTCAAAGGGAACTTTTAATCGCACCAAAGTGGAATTGAAATTAATTGCTGCAACAATGCCATCAATTTTGTCCTGCTTTTAATCGCACCAAAGTGGAATTGAAATTTGTTAAAAAGATTGTTAGGCAGGTATCTGCAATTCCTTTTAATCGCACCAAAGTGGAATTGAAATGCCAAAAAGGATATATATAATTGCTGCCTGCCAAGCTTTTAATCGCACCAAAGTGGAATTGAAATGTAATAAATAAAGAATTAAAAAAACTTGCCGGCACTTTTAATCGCACCAAAGTGGAATTGAAATATGCCAACAATAGGCTGGCCGAGCTGTGCCATTTCTTTTAATCGCACCAAAGTGGAATTGAAATTCAAGAAGGTCCAGAATGTCGCGCACGGTAAATTCTTCTTTTAATCGCACCAAAGTGGAATTGAAATCCTCCTACGATCAGCAAAAGCACAACTGATTAAAAACTTTTAATCGCACCAAAGTGGAATTGAAATACTCTTTCGCAAGTCTTTTATATATTTGATACTTTTCTTTTAATCGCACCAAAGTGGAATTGAAATTCAGGATAAGGATTGCGATTTAGTAGGCTACGACCTTTTAATCGCACCAAAGTGGAATTGAAATTGGCAGAGTTACTCGCATGGGCAAGGACAAGCAAAATACTTTTAATCGCACCAAAGTGGAATTGAAATTATATCCAGAACATCAGTATCCTCAAAATTGTCTGCTTTTAATCGCACCAAAGTGGAATTGAAATCATCTCAGGGGTCAGGCGGTCGATTTTGACGTAAAGCTTTTAATCGCACCAAAGTGGAATTGAAATCAGTTAACAGGCAGCAACCGCTAATAATTATCATACTTTTAATCGCACCAAAGTGGAATTGAAATGATGTAAATCGTACGCGGTTCATAGAACAATGTTATCTTTTAATCGCACCAAAGTGGAATTGAAATGAGGCTAACGCCGTGATAGAGGCATTAAAAGATAAAACTTTTAATCGCACCAAAGTGGAATTGAAATGCACTAAAAGAATTGCCTCTGGCTCAATTTATCAACCCTTTTAATCGCACCAAAGTGGAATTGAAATGGATTAATACAGTTATTAATGAATTGGATAAAAAAAACTTTTAATCGCACCAAAGTGGAATTGAAATGATCAATTGCTGTTGCAAAATTCTCAGCATCTGTTCTTTTAATCGCACCAAAGTGGAATTGAAATAATGGTTACTTTAATAGAGCTGAATTCGTAGAGGCCTTTTAATCGCACCAAAGTGGAATTGAAATTTGAAACAAACACCTGATCCATCATCGGATCATCGCTTTTAATCGCACCAAAGTGGAATTGAAATATGCTATTATAGAGGCTTTAAAGGATAGAGAAATAATCTTTTAATCGCACCAAAGTGGAATTGAAATGCCTGTTAAAAAACCCAAGATGGCTGTGATTGCAAGCTTTTAATCGCACCAAAGTGGAATTGAAATATACTTCTTTTTATCTGACCGATACAGACAAATGCCTTTTAATCGCACCAAAGTGGAATTGAAATAAGTTGAAAAACGCTTCGGCGCTTTTTGATAAAAACTTTTAATCGCACCAAAGTGGAATTGAAATACACTATTCTATCTTCTTCCGGAATATCTTTTTCACTTTTAATCGCACCAAAGTGGAATTGAAATTTGGAAGTTTACTCAATGCTTAATCTGGTTGGAACTTTTAATCGCACCAAAGTGGAATTGAAATTTGGCTTTAATTTGTTGGGATGCTCACAGGATAACCTGCTTTTAATCGCACCAAAGTGGAATTGAAATTTCGTTGTAATGTATAAGATAAGGAGCCGTTCCGCTTTTAATCGCACCAAAGTGGAATTGAAATCTACATACCTTTCAACAGTCGCAAATCTAAAAGGCTTTTAATCGCACCAAAGTGGAATTGAAATTTGGATAAGTTTTTAAGAGAATTTGCCGAAAAACACAACTTTTAATCGCACCAAAGTGGAATTGAAATAAGCAAGTAAACTTATTTCTTTTTTATGGACACTCTTTTAATCGCACCAAAGTGGAATTGAAATGAGAACAGGACAATGCCTATTTTTAAATCAGAAGTTTCTTTTAATCGCACCAAAGTGGAATTGAAATGCATTATTCCTGTACATACAAGTTGTGTTGAGGCCTTTTAATCGCACCAAAGTGGAATTGAAATAAAGAAGAAACAAATGTTGAAAGAGCAGGCTCAGCTTTTAATCGCACCAAAGTGGAATTGAAATGAATAAAAAAAACCTGGTCAAATAAACCAGGTTAACTTTTAATCGCACCAAAGTGGAATTGAAATTGAGGCAGGTCATGATAATCGAACTATCTCTTTTATCTTTTAATCGCACCAAAGTGGAATTGAAATAAGGAAAATGCCATCTATTTTGTGAAGAATGAAAACTTTTAATCGCACCAAAGTGGAATTGAAATTTCTCTTGTTCGAGGCGTTGACGAAAGTATTGAACAGACTTTTAATCGCACCAAAGTGGAATTGAAATTCATCAAAGGTAAATCCCCATTCTTTGAGTTTGTCTCTTTTAATCGCACCAAAGTGGAATTGAAATCAGATATTTTAAATACAACTGATGATAGCGACACCTTTTAATCGCACCAAAGTGGAATTGAAATATGTCTAACAGTCATTATGATATTTCAGATGAGGCTCTTTTAATCGCACCAAAGTGGAATTGAAATAAGCAAGTAAACTTATTTCTTTTTTATGGACACTCTTTTAATCGCACCAAAGTGGAATTGAAATGCATTATTCCTGTACATACAAGTTGTGTTGAGGCCTTTTAATCGCACCAAAGTGGAATTGAAATTTAATTTTTGCCATCTTTCTATCATTTTAATTGTTAGACTTTTAATCGCACCAAAGTGGAATTGAAATAAGGGCAAAATTCTAAAAGATAAATCGGAACATCCTTCTTTTAATCGCACCAAAGTGGAATTGAAATTAGATATAAATACCTGATCCATCAATGGATCATCACTTTTAATCGCACCAAAGTGGAATTGAAATGTGCGTTGTAATTAGACGTGCCTCCTCCACCGCCTCTTTTAATCGCACCAAAGTGGAATTGAAATCTTGCACAAACATATGAGGAAGCATCAATTTATGAACTTTTAATCGCACCAAAGTGGAATTGAAATAGTATCATTTGTCAATCATTTTAGTATCTGCTTCACTTTTAATCGCACCAAAGTGGAATTGAAATCAACTGGCATCTGTATTTCTTTCAATTTTTTAATTTTCTTTTAATCGCACCAAAGTGGAATTGAAATATCAACAACAACAAATTTCCGTTGACAAATTGACAAACTTTTAATCGCACCAAAGTGGAATTGAAATGAGCAATAGCCTTCAATTTAAATTTGCCAAGACTACTTTTAATCGCACCAAAGTGGAATTGAAATTTTGCATCAAGCTGACAAATAACGCCTTCATTTTCTTTTAATCGCACCAAAGTGGAATTGAAATCTACATACCTTTCAACAGTCGCAAATCTAAAAGGCTTTTAATCGCACCAAAGTGGAATTGAATCCCGATTAAGAATTTCACGGCAAAGCAGCAAAACCGGAAAAAAATAACTACTTTTTAAAAACACAGGTAAACTCTCCAGCCGTCTGTAATATCCAGTATATTAACAAATGAATATCTATTCAAATAACCCAAATCAAAATCCTTAAACTTGTTTTCTAACCTTAACTCTAACCCGCTTTGCCCTAGAAATTCTAAAATCGGGACGCACCAAAGTGGAATTGAATCTCTTCTAACCAATTTCTGAATTACCCCCTGGTGGCAGAGATTAAATTTAAATGCTAATGATTATATTTGAATACCACATGAAAGACAATGACCAAAATTGCCTTGATCTCAATTGTATTTATTCTGCTTCTCTCAGCCTGCGGGAAAAAAGATAATGATTTCAACGGCAGTTACATATATCACGACGAACCTTTCCTACAGGAGTACAGCATAAAATATTACCTGACCATCCCGGAAGCAAAACCCAAAAAGGTCGTATGCGACCGCAATGGATACATACAGGTACTCTCAACTGCAGGTCTTCTTAAACCCTCCGGAGGAATGCTCCTGCAACCCGGTACACTCGAACCAGATAAACACTACAGGTTCTTTGCATCAACTAATATTTTAGTCATTGAAACCTGCCGGAACCAGATAATATATTGCGACAGTAAATACCTCTTCAGCAACGCGTGGGCAGGAAAACTGAACATTGAACACCATCTGCCCGAAGTAAAAATAGCAGCCGCAGGAGATGACCTCAAATTCCTCCTGTCGGACGGAAAAAGACTTATACTCGCCGATACCTCCGGCATAATTCAGAACTACGAACTTGATGACGAAGAAATAACTGATATAAAATACTCAGGCGTAACAGGCAGGTTTTACTTCCCTGGGAAATCTTCCCTGATGGCTTTCACCCCGGGTGAGAAAGCTCCTGAGAAGATCTTTACCGGCACCCCCCTCACCTGTTTCGACATCAACGGCGACAAAATAATTGCCGGTACCAGCAATGGAATACTCACAATTGACCTGAAAACAGGAAAACCAGAAGGCACGGTTAAAAGTAAAATACCCTGTACTGAAATCACTGCTTTATGCGTGATTGACGGCACTCCTTGGGTTGGTTCTGTAAAAGGAGCCATGAAACTCAGAGAGGACGGCAGGTTCGATTATTATTCATCCGAAAGGTGGCTTCCTTCCGATACGGTTATTGACATAACAAAAGGTCCTGACAATTCTGTTCTCATACTTACAACTGCCGGATTGTCAAAAATATGCTACGAGGAGATGACACTTGAGGATAAAGCTCTGTTTTTCGAAAAACAGGTGCGGCAGCGACATATACGGCATGGCCTTAACGCCACCCTTGCCCTTGCACGTAAAGGTGACCTCAGTTCGGGCTCACTCGAAGATTCTGACAACGACGGCCTCTGGACAGGCCTTTACCTCGCCTCCCAGGCATTCCGTTATTCAGTTACCCGCTCTGCAGAAGCACTGCAAAACGTGAGAGAGTCGCTTGAAGCCATGGAAAGACTATATACCATCAATCCGGTGCCTGGCTTCCCTGCACGCTCTT
>Ga0209506_1001362_pt1 | contig 26010 bp, 26 predicted proteins | sample AD_JPNHG2_MetaG_FD_184409 | JGI IMG/M metagenome (GOLD analysis project Ga0209506, IMG submission 184409) | Active sludge microbial communities of municipal wastewater-treating anaerobic digesters from Japan - AD_JPNHG2_MetaG (SPAdes) (version 2) | ecosystem: Engineered > Bioreactor > Anaerobic...
TAGGTATAATTTTGTACTGTACCATATTAATAAAATAATAACATAATTGCATACAGCACAAAATCTTAAATAAGAAGTTCATATGGCACGAACAAATAAATTTAATGTTGAAGATAATATTGTAAACAGCATAATCGGTGAAGGCTCTGAATTTAAAGGTGAATTTACCATCAATGGACTGCTCCGTATTGATGGTAAATTTAAAGGAACTATCGCCACCGATGGGAAGGTACTTATAGGACAAACAGGCGAAGCTATCACAGACATCAAAGCTCGTGTTGTCGTTATTGGTGGAACTATAAAAGGCAATATCTTTGCATCTGAACGTGTTATCATGCTTTCTACCGGTTTCATACAGGGTAACGTCATCACTCCCAGTCTTATAATGGAAGATGGTGTTACCTTTGAAGGTAATTGTATTATTAATAAAGAGCAAGATGTATGATTGAGATAGTACCTCCAAACCAGAAGAAAAACGAGCAAAAGCTTGTTAAGCAAAAAAAAGGGAGTAAAACCGCCGGTGCATCATCTTCCTTCCGTACCACCTTTGAACAAACCATTGAATTTTCTTTACCCGAAACTATGGAAGAACTTTTAAATAACCTGAAAGACCAGGAAAAAAATTTCCTCTCTGATCCTTCAATGTATAATATGCAGCGATATAAAGCACTGATACAAAAGATAGTAAAAATACTGGTGAGCGAAGAATATACAGTTAATGTTTTACAGCGCAAGCGTCGGGATAGAGCAGATTTTATTGTTATCCAGAAAATTGAGAACAAGCTTGAAGCAATAACAAATGCCTATATAAAAAATGAAGCATTTAATTTTTTAAAAGCCTTTGATGAAATCAGAGGGCTTATCCTGGATCTTAAACATTGATTACCATGCAACCTTTATCAGGCAACCATAAGCAACAAACTATTATTTATCACTGTTTACACAATGCTTTGCTTCCCCATTCCCTGCTTTTTACCGGGCTTGAAGGTATTGGCAAAAAATTGTTTGCTCTGACACTTGCCAAAATGATGTTTTGCAAAAACAATGCGTGTAATACATGCCCCTCATGTCTTCAGATTGAACATGGAATACACCCTGACGTTATTGTAGTTGAACCCAATGATAAAGGCACCATACCGATTGGTAATAATGATGAACATGAAGGTTCTATACGCTGGCTTATTGCACGCATTTCGCTTGCGCCGGTTAATGGCAATAGAGTTGTTATCATTAATGATGCTCATACCATGAATGTGCAGGCGCAGAATGCCCTTCTTAAAACCATTGAAGAACCACCTCGCAATAACTTTATCATTTTAATAAGCTCTGAGCGCAATCAGCTATTGCCAACCATACACTCCCGGATTACTGAATATGTCTTTAACCCTCTTTCGCAAGAAGAGCTTACAGCCATTCTAGTACACAATGGCGTGCCTCATGAAAAACACAACGCCATCCTTCCCGTTGCAAGCGGTTCAGCATCCTATGCTCTGACACTTTCTGACGACACACTATATGCTATGATAGTAGACGCCTATCGTGCCATTGTAAGCTTTGTTGTACACCCTGATGTTTTTTTCCATGATCTTTTGCCACTGCTACAGGCCATAGGTCCTTATAAAACAATTGATCTTTTAATTAACATCTTCAGACTTCATTGCAGCAATAGTTTCCCTTCCCTTCCCTGGCTCGATAGTTACCTTAAAGAGGAAACCGCTGTGGAAATTATTAAAATATTACTTGAACTGAGAAGGGGCCTTTCACACAATATTAATATTAGAATGGCATTGAAAGGCATGCTATACTCTTTATGTTTTTCATATTATAATAAACGAGATACATTATGGATATAACAGGCGTAAAACTTCGCTGCAGTCAGCAGATATATCACGTATATACCAACAATCTGTTTGTAAGGCGCAACTCACTCTGTGTTGTAGAAACTGAGCATGGCATAGATATTGGCAGGGTTTTTAAAAAGATTTTATGCCAGCCTGATGAGTCATTAAAGGTTACCGGCAAACTTTTGCGGCTTGCTACCGCTGAGGATTTGGCAACGCTGCCGCAGATAGAAGCACTTGAAGACAGAGCTTTCCAGATATGCAAGGAAAAGATTAAAGAAAAAAAATTAGAGATGAAGCTTATCATGGTTAAAAGCCTTTTTGATAAAACAAAGATCATATTTTATTTTGTTGCTGACGGGCGCATTGATTTCAGAGAGCTGGTTCGCGATCTGGCGGCAGTATTTAAAACCCGCATTGAGATGCGTCAGATTGGTGTTCGTGATGAGGCACGCATGTGTGGTGGATACGGAACATGCGGCAGGCAGCTTTGTTGTGTTAATCTTAAAGAAGAATTTGAACCGGTTTCCATCAAGATGGCAAAAGATCAAAATATGAATCTACACTCATTAAAAATTTCAGGAATGTGTGGAAGATTACTGTGCTGTTTGGGGTATGAGTTCCATATTTACCGTGAAATCAATGAATCACTGCCTGGTCCTGGCACTCAATTTGTTATTGAAAACATTCAGTTTACCGTTGATGCAATTGATAGCTTAAAGGAATCACTAATATTAAAACACGATCTGCATACAGTGGCAGTTCATCGTGATGATATTATTAACAATAATGGTACATTTATATTGAGCAGTAATGCAATTGAAAAAATAAAGCACTCGCTTGAAGTTGTTATTGAAGATAATTAATGCATTGTGAGGTTTTTTACATGGAAAAACGCTTTTATGTTACCACACCTATATATTATGTAAACGCCGAACCGCATATCGGGCATGCTTACACCACTATTGTAGCTGATTTTTTAAAACGTTTCTACACAATGCTTGGTTATGAAACCTTTTTCCTTACCGGAACGGATGAACACGGTGATAAAATTGTTAAGGCTGCACTGCACAACAATACCCGGCCTCAGGAATATACTGATAAAATAAGCGCAATATTTAAAGAGCAGTGGAAATCCATGGGGATTGAGTTTAACGATTTTATCCGCACTACTGAAGAGCGCCATAAAAAAGTAGTACAGTATGTTTTACAAAAGGTGTATGATAATGGTGATATCTATTTTGGAAGCTATGGAGGATATTACTGCTTTGGCTGCGAACGCTACTTTACCGAAAAAGAGATGGTTGATGGAAAATGCCCCGATCATCAGACAAAACTTGAATATATTCACGAAGAAAATTATTTCTTTAAAATGAATAAATATCAGCAGTGGCTTATTGACTATATCCATGAACATCCTGATTTTATACGCCCTGAACGCTATAAAAACGAAGTGCTTGCCATGCTTGAAGGCGAAGCACTGGAAGATTTGTGCATATCGCGTCCTAAAGCGCGTCTTTCATGGGGTATACCGCTTCCCTTTGATACCAATTTTGTTACCTATGTATGGTTTGATGCATTAATAAATTACATCAGCGCCATTGGTTATCCTGACAGTGATCTTTTTAAAAAATTCTGGCCGGTTTCAAATCACCTCATTGCAAAAGATATCGTAAAGCCTCATGGAATTTTCTGGCCAACAATGCTAAAAGCTGCTGGTATTGAACCATATCAGCATCTCAATGTACACGGCTACTGGAATATGGAAAGCACAAAGATGTCAAAATCATTAGGGAATGTTGTAACACCATCACAGCTTCTGGAAAAATATGGCAATGATCAGATACGATATTTCTTTTTACGCGAGATGACCTTTGGTCTTGATGCAAAATTTTCTGAAGAAGCTATCACCAACAGGATTAACTATGATCTTGCCAATGATTTAGGGAATCTCATTAACCGAACCTTCAATATGGTTCAAAAGTATTGTGATGCTAAAGTGCCTCCCTTTCATAGTGATGAACCTGCTAACCGCGATGACATGCAACAAGCATTACAGGTGTCTATGCATCAATACATTGACTTTGTGCATCAATTCCAGTTTAATATAGCATTAGAACGATTATGGGATTTTGTCAGGTACTGCAATAAATATATTGACGAGAGTAAGCCATGGCAGGTTGCAAAGGAAAATAATGTTAAGAAACTACAATCAATATTGCGCAATCTTTTAGAAGGTATCCATGCTGTTGCCATCCTGCTATCTCCTGTTTGCATAACAAAATCTTCGTTAGTCATAAAGGCACTGAAATCATCAGCACAATGCACCATAGATACTTTACCTGCCATGTCATCATTATCCGATGGCACTACTTTAGATTCACCAGGTATTCTTTTCCCCAGGTTAGAAAAAGAAACTGAAGCTGTAAACAGTGCACACAGTACAAAAAAAGAGGCATTTATGGAAACAACTCCTGAAGGCTTGATTGATATCAAAGACTTTTTGAAGGTTGAATTGCGAATTGCTAAAGTTTTACAGGCAAAGGCTGTGGAAGGTTCATCAAAACTTATTGAACTGTCAATAGATACCGGTAAAGATATTCGAACCATCATAGCCGGGCTTGCACCACACTACACCCCTGACTATTTAACTGGCAAAAAGATTATTGTTGTGGCAAATCTTAAACCTGCAACTCTCCTTAAAAAGACCTCAAACGGGATGCTTTTAGCAGCAAAACTTTCAAAAGAGGATGCTCCCATTTTAATTGAAATAGACGATAAGGTTCCTGTTGGTGCTGTGCTGAGCTAACTGGCATAGCACATATTAGAGGTTACATGAAAATTGGATTGATATCCGACACACACAATGATATTGAATTGGTTCAGAAAGCAATAGCACTATTTAAAGAACGAGATATATCCATGATTGTCCATGCAGGCGACCTGACATCCGCCAGGATTATATCATTATTTAAAGGGTTTCAGGGCAGGTTTGTCATGGGAAATTGTGATATTGATGTTGAAGAGATTAACAAAACCGCACGTGATTGTGGATTTGGTTGCGTTGATTATGCATGCGAATTTACTGTAGAGGGAAAACATTTCATGGTATTTCATGGCAACAATGTTCCCATGTTCAGAGAGGCAGTCAACTCTGGTAAATATGATTACATTATTAAAGGGCATACCCATATCTTTGAAAATTACCTTTCGGGAAAAACTCGCATTATAAATCCCGGCGCACTATATCGCGGTGAAGAGCTTACCGTCGCCATACTTGATACTGCAACAGATAAGGTTGAAAAAATCCGCATCGACATTGAATAGTTACCGCTCGCCTTTTATGATACTTACAATCCTATCAAAATCTTCTAATGAGTAAAAGCTTATCTCTATTCTGCCCTTCCCGGCGCTATGGTGTATTGCAACACGCGTCCCTAAAAAAGAAATAAGCTCCTCTTCCAATTTCCGCAGATGTGCATCCTTTGCCTTCTTCTTTTTTTTGATACTACTTTTTGAAACATCGGCGATAGCTCTCTCAACATCACGTACCGACAGCCCCTGATTAATAATTTTTTCATAAAGCGCTTCCTGCTCTTCCATGGATACGCTTAACAGCAACTTTGCATGTCCAACATTTATTTTTCCATCCTGAAGCGCTTCCTGCATATGTTCGGGAAGATTAAGCAGGCGTAAAATATTGGCAACTGTTGCACGGTCTTTCCCAACCCTGTCAGAAATTTCTGATTGTTTTAATTTAAACCGTGTGGACAGTATCTTATATGCTTTTGCTTCTTCAATGGGGTCTAAATTGGTGCGCTGTATATTTTCTATAAGCGCCAGGGTAAGGTTTTGTTCTTCGGAGGTATTCATGACAATAGCTCTGATGGTGGGCTTCCCCAGAAGTTTACATGCACGCCACCTGCGTTCACCAGCAACGATGAAATACTCATCGCCCTGTTTGCGCACAATGATTGGCTGCAGCAGCCCAACATGCTGAATGGACTGTGCAAGCCCTGCAATCTCTGCCTGATCAAAATGCACACGCGGCTGTTCTGGATTTGGCATTATTGATGCAACCGGTATATCTACAATGCGGTCTTTATCCTGCAACAATACCTTTTCAAAATCGCTCGCCGGTGTTGGCGAAGTGGTAATAATTGCACCCAAACCCTTGCCCAATACTTTTTTAGCCATTGTTCACATCCTCATTCATAATAAATGTTGACATACATTATCATTGCCAGCTTTCAGTAGAGCTGCACCATCACCAGTAGTACAAAATGTAACCGGTCATGGCAACAGGTCACCGTGAGCGTAAAAGCTCCATTGCTAATTGTTCATAGCTTACACTGCCGCTTGATGACCTGTCATATAAATTTATTGGCTTGCCAAATGAAGGCGCTTCAGAAAGCCGCACATTCCTTGGTATGATGGCAGAAAAAACTTTATCATGAAAAAATTGTTTAACATCAGCAACAACCTGTTGCGAAAGGTTGGTGCGCGGGTCATACATGGTAAGCAGCACACCTTCAATTTCCAGCTCTGGATTAAGGGTGTCCTGCACCATTGCTATAATCTTAAGCAACTGACTCAAACCCTCAAGCGCATAGTATTCACACTGTAGTGGAATAATAACCGAATCTGAAGCAACAAGGCTATTTAACGTTAAAACACCCAGTGACGGAGGGCAATCAATAAAAATAAAATCAAAGGTATCCCGAACCTTTTGAAGCGCACGCTTCAGCAGGTACTCCTTGTCATCCATGTCCATAAGCTCTACCTGTGCACCTGCCAGATTCATATTTGAGGGTACAATATGTAAATTGTCGATAGTTGTTTTATAAATAGCATCTTCGACGGGAAGCTGACCTATCAGGACTTCATACACAGTGGTTTCCATCTCCTCAACATTGACGCCCAGCCCAAAACCTGCATTAGCCTGGGGATCAATATCCACAATCAGCACACGCTTTCCCTTTTCCGCTAAAAAGGCAGCTAAATTTACTGCTGTCGTGGTTTTCCCAACTCCCCCTTTTTGGTTGGATATTGAAATAATCTTACCCATGGCAAGCTCCCTTATAATTAATTCTATTATTCCATTAACAGGCTAAACACCTGTATCAAAACATACCTTTCATATTGTCAGATTGCATCCACACAGTGAACATCGCACTGTGACTTATTCCTTATATATACATCCGTCAATGTTATTTTATACCGGATTTGGAATCCGCATCCCTACCATAAATCTATGATACTATAATTTCAAAAAGTCTATACAAATGTACACATCCGTCATTTCAGAATGCAAGCTTTTTCCTCAGCTACAAAAAATATTATTTCTGTTTATTCAGGATATGACCATCTCTAAACCAGTATCTGCGCTTACCGGTAAAACGACGTGGATTTAATCTCTTCCAGGTAAGACCAATTACCATAACTATCGCTAAAGCACCTGCACTTACCTTAACCACCGGATTGTAGGGCACCATACGTTTGCCTTTAGCTATAACAAGCGAAAATGGCTGGTAAGGAATTCGTGCCGCCTGATATACACTGACAATGACCTCACGCGGGGTTGCATTGTAAAACGTGATTTGTTTTTGCTGTCCGCTATCCCATGAACCTATTATCGTTTTTTCTGCAACAATATCCACCTGTAAGGAGCAGTCAGAAGGGAGATAAATGGTAGCAGTTCCTCGTGGCAATGTACACCGATAGCTCCTGGCATATTCATTTGATGTAAACGTATCGACAACTGAAAACACCACCTTTTGCCCCCAGTACCATGCATGGTGAAACATTTCATCAAGCAAAGCACCATACGCCACCCTGAAAATAAAGTAGCGCATATACAGGCTGTCTATCTCCGAATGATATACCGAGTAATATACCCGCCCTTTCCCATACTGTTTGTAGAAGGCTAACGGTCCTTCACGCTCGCCCTGCACAGTGGGGAAATAACCTTTTGCCAGTATCACAGCATCAGCATTTTCTAATGCAACCCATCCATTATAGCTGACCGGAAGCTGTATATCATTTCTCATAACAAAGGAAGCAAAATCATCATTCAAAAAACAATGGATCTGACCGCCTGTACCAAAATGGGGGAAGTTGTTAAAAAATGACAGCGAGCATCCCATTGCTTCAACAAACTGATACGAATATCCTGCTGCATACAGTCGTCCACCATTGTTGACAAAATCCTGCAATAAAGCGTTTAATCGTTTATAGTCAATACCCGCATAATCATCTTTTAATGACACTCCCTTAATACGCTGTCCATGAGCCATAACCTGTATACTTGTTTCTGGTGGCTGCTCTACACCACAGGGAATAAACACTGCATCAAATCCTGAGAGGCTATCGTTTGCCACTGCCCATCCACGCTTTACAATGTATGGTATATGGTACTTATCAAGATGTACGGTAAGATTATCATGATACGACTTCAATACAAGCACGCGTGGTGCAGCGGATAATGGCAATGATAGCAATAGCATCAACAATAACAGCGCTATCCTCATGCAAGCCCCCGTATCTGCGTTAAAATCCTTGTTCGCTCATCTAAATGACCATAGAGCCTGTCATTTAAACAAAGGTGAGCAACCTGCAAACAAAAGGCTGTCATCTGTGGGAATACACCATCGCGCAGTGTAGCATGAATGACAGGTTTGTGCAGTAATAATTTTGACATAGCCCTTGATTTTGTAAATCCACTGATCAAACAATCAGAAAATGGTATAGGGGTTGCTTCATCATCGTCAAAGGGTAACACGCCTGAAGTTCGTGCAGAAAATGCTGTTCGCATGATTACATCATTGCTCCCCGGCGCTCCGTTCAATATCCAGTTGCGGTGACGGTTATACAGCATAAACAATTCAATCCCCATATCATAAAACATATCACCAATCACAGTCATAAACCGTTCAATGGGGTATAATGACTTTTTCTTTTTGTTTATCCCTTCAATTAATTCATCACGGGTAACATGGAATGTAGGGTTGTTAGTTCTGAATATATTTATCTCGGAAAGAATCTCTGCAAAGCGTGCAAACTCGTGCATAAAATATGACTCGGTAAAAATGCATCCTTCATACTGATTATTACCATTTTCAAAATAGAGCATGCTACCATCAAGCATACTGCCATATTCATTTATAAATCCAAGCAGCATCCCTTCCAGCAGCATCACAATATCTTTGCTGTATGTATCTTCATACAGCTCATTTCGTTTATCAACTATCTTACGCTGGTCATCAAAAACCTGAATCATAACCTCTTTGCCTTCAGGGGCGTACGTCAAAAACCTGAAAAGCTCATCATAGGGATTTAACTTTTTATGTAAAACCTCTTTTGCTTTTCTCTTTAACGATTCCGCATCTTTACCTGCTTTTACAAGCTCATCATGATCAAAATTCCATGCAGTATCCGAAACCTTGGGAGCGCTTACATAAAACATGTTGATTATATCAGAAAGTGCAACAGGCTTACCGGTTATAAGAGCTTCAACGCATGCAACACAAAACGATTCAAATGAGGGCAATGACGTTTCCTTTTTTAAAATTGCAATCAATGAACAGTCATTGGTAATTGCCGGATATAAAAAACAGCGTATGGTGGTAACAAAATCATAGATGTACTGTTCAATAGATAAATTCTTTTTATTTATATTTTCCGGTTTTTTTTGCAAATCTTCACTCTCACGCATTTTCTGATCAATAAGCTGGATGATTGCTTCCTTTGTTCCTGTATCAAGAAGCGAAAGCTTAAGCAACGACTCAATATAGGGCGATAGTAACTGTTTATATTCTTCAGGTCCTGTCCACTTCAATTCCATATAGTGTTTATTCAGCAAACACACTGATTCTAAAGCATTGTACAGCACCACACAGTAATTGAATATAACAGGATTGTCGATTGACTGATCATCTACAATATCTGTTAAAATTTTGTACAGACGCTGGCGCAGTGCAGATTGCAGATCAAATAACCGCTGGCTTACTTTTAAAAATTTTTGCGATGGAATAAGCCGCCGTAAAAAGCCTATACCAAACTTGTTGTTTGCATGCACCAGCAGGCGTTTTTTAAATAGTCTGGTATGTTTATATTTATGGTACAAAACATTTGTATTTTTTGAATCATATTGTATTGTTTTTTTAAATTCATCCGCGCCCTTAACTTCAACTTTGCCGGGCGATACCGGCATAACAGGCTTATCAGGATAGTTTTTAACGAGATCAATAATTGCTCTGTACTTTTCTTCTTCTAATACTCGATCATTGGCAAGCAAAGCACGTACAATATCCATTTTGCCTGCAGGAATATCCTTTGATAGTAACAGTGCTTTAGCTTTACGTTTTAACGCTTTTAGATCGTTTTCCATATACTATGTCTATTCAAAAATTTGCTTTTACATTACAAATAATAGATTACGCTGTCAAGATTAATACATTACTGGAGGATGTTGGGTTTTGGCAGGCAAGAAAATCCATGCCAAGAGCCAGTACCATGCACGTTTATTATTTTGGTGCGTAGTATGTTGTCTAACTGCAACATAATAAAGTATTTATTATCATCTTGCCAATGCAACCATGGGTGATTATATACTCAATTAATTTCCAATTATAGACACCAAACCCCGCAATAACCTCATCTGCATCTGGATAGGGGCATTTAGACTACATACCACTTTTTAAAGTATTTTAAAGTTTTATTTTCGTCCAAAATCAATAAAGAATCCTCTGGTTGCAAAATTTAAAAAATCCTCTTCATTAATCTTTTTATCATTGTCAACAATAACCGAAGAATGATACACATACCTAATGTTGTTGAATGTCTTAGTTGAGTAGTAATTGATATGTTTAACATTTTTAAAGGTATCATCCTTATAAATGATAGTCGGATCAACAACCGTTCGTAGTACTAAATCTTTATTATATTGTATGAGCTTTGCATCAATAACTCCACATTTTGATTTGTTTTCAGTGTATATTTTCATAAGGTCTGACAGAAATTCTTCAGTTGTTTTATTATTGTTTTCATGAATTTGTAGTGAAATATTTATTGTTCCACAATTGCCAATAATGGCATATTTGTCATTGATATCAAATTCCCATTGATTGTTATATGGGAATATTATTGCATATTGAAGTATATAATTTGTAACAATAATAAGATCTTTTGTTTCATTTGTCATTATTGTTATGCCGGTTTTCTCATCTATAATAGTTTGATCTTTAAAAATATACTTTTTCTGGTAGCTATACAAACTATTGCCCATAAAATAAATAGAAAAAAACGCCACAATCAGGATTGTAGTAATTTTCTTCATCATTTTGTTCCCCTTTAAAAATATTTTCCCAATAAAGGTTTAATATAATTTCACATGCAATTTTGCCTATTCCCTGTAGTTAAAATATTTTTTGCTACAAGGTGCCAAATTATACCATGCCCTATTTTTAGTAAAAAACAAACACTCAAACATTAAATAATGCAAGTAATTTTTGATATATGATGAAGTCACTTTTCCAGAATATTACATTGACATATCTGATGACAAATATTATAGTGAATATGCACCCTAAATGTTAGAGATTATTCCACGGAAGAACTTTATAAAAATTATCCATACATTTCCTTCAAACGCCAATGGTCGTTAAAAGAATGAGACATTCCAGATTAAACAGACCAGAGGAAAATCAGAAAATCTTAATAAAAGACGACGTGATTTAATGTTGCACATTCCAATAGGACAAAAACTCTCACTAGATGAAATAGTATCGCTCAACGTTACCATAGCTATAATGTATAATCGGCTGTCAAAAAGAACTTTAATGCGCGATGTTAAAGAATTAATTGATTTAGAATTATTGCTTTTTGATAACAATACGTATTATGCTAATATCGATTTGCTAAAGAAAAATATTTCACACAGAAAAAAGAAGAGGTGATTTTTGCATCTAACATTCAATTGTCTTCATAAAAAATGAGTAAATTATGGGAACCATAGTATACAAACCAATTGGATTAATCCATTCACCCTTTAATGATATACAAGGAATGCCCATTCAAACAACAGGAGTATTGTATGAAAACCGTAAAAAAACAAATTATCGCAATTTTTATTGCAACAGTCTGGATTAGTGTTTCCGAATTTGCACGAAATGAATTTATTGTAAAATCCTATTGGATCCAGCACTACAATAAACTTGGTCTGGTGTTCCCTTCCCAACCAATTAATGGTGCAGTATGGGGTATCTGGTCTTTGTGTTTTGCAATCGCAATATTTTTTATAGCAAAAAAATTCTCATTGATTCAAACAACTTTTCTGTCATGGTTTGCTGGATTTATATTAATGTGGCTTGTAAGCTGGAATCTGAATGTGTTTCCAATAGCAATACTACCTTTTGCCATCCCTTTAAGTTTGCTGGAAGCATTTCTGGCTAGTTTTATTGTAAAAAAATTAACTTGAACCTGATAGACGTTAACAAAAGATAGACAGGGTTAAACATCACATGTAACCTAAAACATTCAATACTATTTACTCATAATCAGAAATTGACTCCTCATCCACATCATCACTTATACTCTGGTTTTATCATTTTACCCAAAAACAATATTACTCCGGTGTTATTGTCCACAATAGCATAGATAAATGGACGATCAGCTTTAAATATCTTCTTTTCAAAAGAGACCATGGATTTTGTATTCATAACAATAGCCGTAACTGCAGCCGCCTCGGTTCCTTCCTCATTTACATCACAGAATGTTTTGTGAATAACCTTGCTAATATATAAATCCTTTCCTCCGGTAATCTTAGAAAAATCGGCTTTCATTTCATTAAATGCATCCTTTATGCCCATCTTTATTAAAGGCTCAACAAGCATATACCCGCATTCAACCTTAAATTTTGGCAAATACACGTCCACCTCTTCCTGTATTAAATTTTGACGCCAGCTTTCAAAGTTTTTATCATTCAACAGAGGCATAATACTTTTGATATCCTTTTTAGGCAAAATAACAAACATAGACAAAGCCTTCCCCTCATAGGGCAGTTCAATCATCTGGATATTGTTATTTTCCATATATTTAATTGTAACATTGCGTTGCATCATCATGGGCGTTTTTATTTTTTTGTTACTATCGATATAAAAATTATCTACTTTTGTTTGATTTTTGTCAAACTGATAGAGCCAATTAGCTTTAAAATACACAGCGTTGGTAAGTATAAGCCTTGTTAACGGTTTTACATCGTCCAATGTTATGGCTTCGCGTATTTTATCATAGGTATTGTTTGCTGCCCACGCATTGATCTTTTTTACAGCCTCTTTTCGCTTATCGTCATGGGTAAAATCTACATTGTAAGCCTCTGAGTGATAGTAATTTTTCAAAATGTCAGTGTACGTCTTTAATAAAGGATAATCCTGTTGAACCCAGAAAGCGTTGGCAATTGCCAGTTTATATTTTGCATTGTCAGGATTAAGTGTTTTATATATCGTTGAAAAAGCATTCCACCTGTCTTTGTCGTCAGGAATAAACGCAAAAACCGAAGCTATCTCTCTGGCGGTATTCCCGCTTGCCCCTTCATACGCCATACCAAATGCCATAGCAATGCTAAATGGCGAGATAAAGATATTTTTATCTTTTTGTTTACCATCTATCTGCTTAAACAGAGCAAACCCCGATGCGTTATTACCTGTTGCTACTATGGTTATGGGCGATAGTTCCTGGCTAAAGCAATAGCCTGTAAAAATAAATAACCATGTAAAAAAGCTTATCAATTTCATTGTATATATCCGCATATACGAGCCCTCCTTCCACAAAAATAGATTTATTGCTCACAGTTATTCCGGGCTTGACCCATAATCCCTTTTGCCACCTCCGTCATTCTGAGAAACACAGTCCCGTTAAATCTATCCTTTCACAAAACAACACGATTCTTCACTTCGTTCAGAATGACATACCACCTTCGCCATTCCGGGGTTGAACCAGAATCTCTATATGTATCCAGAGATCACAAAAAATCCTGAAATGAATAAAACTATTACATGGTCCCTAATCAATCATCTTCATTTGATATCTCCGGCTCAGGTATTGGGTATTCTTGATCTTTTTCTCTGTCATACTCATCATCAAACTGTCCACCTGCTTTTTCTCTTGCTTCCTCATATTTACCCTTATCAGCATCCTCTTTTGCCTTTTGAGACGATTCTGCAGCATCCTTTGCCTGATCCAGAGCACTTTCAGCAATGCAATGTGATACATTGAAACAAACACCGGATAGCAAGATAACCATAATAAAAATCATTATTTTCTTCATTGCTTTTCCTCATTGAAATTAAATAGTGATTAATAAAATACTGCCTATCATCAAAAAAATACACTGTCAAGTTGAAAATCATTATACCACTATATCGTGATATGCTAACTCTTTAAATATCATCATTTCTTACTTTTCCGGACTGTACGTTTGCCTGACCTTAAACGTGATTTTTTCCCTCGTTTGGTTATATTATAAGGGAACCACTCTCTATTTTTTCCACAAAAATTCTCATTCCCCATTGAAACTTTATGATTGTCATTCTGAGAAACACAGTCCCGTTAAATCTATCCTTTCACAAAACAACACGATTCTTCACTTCGTTCAGAATGACATGTTATTCCACTACCATATCGTTGTCATTACTTCGTACTAAATTAGATTTCATACACTGTTAAAAAAGTTATTCCACTACCATATCGCTGTCATTACCCCAACAGCAGTATCCGTTATACAAACAAAAAGAATTTGCTAAAAAGCTTTTCCCTTGTATACCACTACCATATCGCTGTTTTACATCAACACCAGTACAGTCTATACAAACAAATGAGATTTTGCCAAAACTTTTTCCTCTATTGCATCATCGTATCGCTGTCATTCCAACAGCAGCGCCACTATAAAATAAAAGGGGTTTTGACAAAAACCCCTTTTCCCTATTTTACCATATTATCCCCGCTGTCACCCCAACAGCCGCACCACTTTTTAAATAATAGATAATGGGCACGTCAATCTTAACCGCTCCAAAATTTAAACCAATCCCTGTCATAATACGCGCCCGTGCCCACGATGGCTTTTTATCCAGTGTTTTACCGTCAATGGTAACCTTGCCCGGAGTAACGATATACTCATTTTCAGGTAACGGAGTACCACCATAAGCAATGTTTTTAACCGTCGCATCAGACACCGATTGTAACTCCAGATCGGCATTACCACTTACCAGATCAATGCCAACACCCAGATTGATGTTGAAGAGCCATAGAAATTGTAAAGCGGTATTGATCTCAAAGGGAACGCTTAATGTATACATATCAAGCGTAATGTCAAATGAAGGGTCAACAACGACACTGCCAGTAACGTCGGTACCTGTACCAGGGTCCACTGTAAAGGAATCTGTCTTTGAGTCTAAATCAACCCGGTATGAGACATCGGTTGTTTGATATACCAAGCCTGTGCCAATGGTCAGGCCACGCCAGCGCAATAAGCCAGTGCCTGCTTCATCAAACAGGCTATAGGTAATGCCGCCACCAATAATCATGGTATCACAGCTGAAGTCGTCATCATCATATACCCAGGTACTGTCAAACTTACCAAATTTTACATTGATATAAAGCCCCGGAATAATCATCCCTGCGTTTATCCCTACATTAACGGCTGCACTCCCTGCAACACCAGCATATAAATCCCCTTTGTTTTCTATATCATCCTCAATCTTGCCATTGGTATAATAATCAACATTGGTAGTAGGTGCCTGAGCGCCAACCATAACGCCGGTGGTGATGGCAAACAGGCTATAGTTGGGATAGCCCTGCTGTGTGGCGGCATTGGTTGAATACATGTTGGCATTGGCAAAACCAGTAGCCAGTTTATCCTGATCATCATACTTTGCCAATTCGGCATTGGCATCAAGTATGGCTTGATTAAATTCTGTTGATACATCAATTGTGTTCCATGATCCACCTACATATACACGTAATTGTGGTGCAGTACCTGTAATGGTTGCTGCAAACAGTGGCTGTGCAATAACCACACCTGCTATAACCAGCACTACAATAAGCTTTTTCATAAGTCCCCCTTGCAATAAAATATTTGCCATCGTCACTCAGAAGAAGCAAAGCAACACAAGAATATGTCGTTTTAGCAAATAGATTCTTCGCCTTCGGCTCAGGATGACATACCCACCATTGTCATTTTAATAAACACCGTCCCCAAAGAATCTATTCTTTTAATACAACAAAACAAGATTCTTTGCTTTGACTGTCCTCGCCACCGGCATTATCGATTAAGAGTGACTATCGCCCATGGCAAACACCATTCATTACTTCATCTTCCATTATAGTTACTTTAGACATACCTGCTTTGCTTTACAAAGTGCAAAATTTTTTATATCATTATTTGTTAATCATATACCCATACATCCGGTATATCGTCAAATGGTATCACCTCAATGGTATTTTTTACTTTATATTTTTTTTGACCCGGATATACTATCCATGCCTTTTTTAACTGCAAATCCTGTACTGCATTATGCATTGATTTTGTCAGCACCGGTGCATCAGAAAATTTAAACTCACAACCCCATGCATATCCACCATGTTGCCATACCATATCCAGTTCAGCACCACTGTGGACACCATAAAAGAAAATTTCATCATCATTCTTTTTTATTGAGCGCACAACCGCTTCAAGTGCAAATCCTTCCCATGAGGCTCCTAACTTTGGATGGCGCAACAACGCGTCCTTGCTTTCTATCATAAGAAGGCTATGCAGTATACCGGAATCTCTGATATATAATTTTGGACGTTTTACCAAACGCTTCCCAATGTTGGCATACCACGGCTGTAATAGGCGAACCATAAAGGTACCTGCTAAAATCTCAATATAACGCCTGACCTGCGTATCCGAAATCTCTAATGACCTGCCTATCTCTGAAAAATTAACAACATTTGCATGATAATGTGCCAGCATCTGCCAGAATCGCAACAAGGTATAGGGCGGAATACGTATGCCAAGCAATGGAATATCTCGTTCTAAAAATGTTTTAACGTAATCTTTACGCCACATAACACTTGTAGTATCATCCGGAGCTAACAATGAACGAGGCAATCCACCTCTGAAGTGAAAATGCTCCAGCAAACTGTGTGGTAAATCTTCTTTACGAAATCCCATGAGCACATAAAATGATATTCTTCCCGCCAATGACTCCGATGATTGTTTGATTATATCAGGAGAAGCACTTCCTAATATACAAAACCTGCATTCAGGATTTTTATCGCACAGATATCGCAATACCGGGAAAAGTTCTGGTTTTAGCTGTATTTCATCTATGATTATCAATCCCTTTTCTTTATCAAGTTGTAAAACAGGATTTTCAAGGGCAGCCATATCCACAGGATTTTCCAGATCAAATATCATATCAGGTCGTAACATCCCTGCCAATGTTGTTTTACCTGATTGCCGTGGACCAATAATGGCTGTTACAGGGTAATAGCGTATGCGTTTTTGTATTTCTTCAATATCATATTTTCTTTCTAAAATCATCGTTTCCTTGAAATTTCTTTATGAGTTGCTGATTTATCATGGTATTCTACCCGGGTATTGGATACCTGTCAACCAATAATCGCATTATCCGCGTTTTGGAATTGGCAAAACCATGTTACCTATAAACTATCTATCGCAACCCTATTTGTATTTTTTTAACCGTGCATTGATCATTGTGTACAGGATCACAAGCCCAACAAAAAGAATGCTCACAATGATACAGGGTATAGTATAGCTTTTGAGGTGCAATGTTTTTGTTGCCCACGACGGCAGGATACTATAACATAGCGCAAAAATGAGCAGCACACCCAATAGCTTCCATTTGTCCCTGATTGCAAACGGGCTCATAACAATTTTAAATAGCACCACCGTCCACAAAAGAACTGTGGCAATAACAACCAATATTATTATGACGGTTATATCAATCATAGCAAATCCCTTTATGCGTTATTCTGGTGATATTCATTAAACCCATGATTTTTTAAATACATCACAATTGCGTCACGGTATTTCATAAAATCTTCTCTATGCTTTTTTAATATTGCTATAACTATTTCGGCATTAACATTACTGTATTGATGAACCACAACATCCCTGAATTTTACCATTTTGTTCATTGTATTAAATAAATCATCTGATACTTATAGTATTTTCATGTAATACCTTAAAAGTATCAGCATAGCTTTCCGGAATACGTAACTTATTATCAGCAATAATATGATTTGCTATATCAACACAGGTTTCTATCATTATCTGCAATGTCCGTTCAATTATTCGCTGTATCTTCCAGTCGTTGCTATATTCATTCAATGTAACACCTTTAAACTCTTCTATCTGTTTATAATATTCTTCCAGCTTCGAAAGCTTTTTAAGAATTAATGGTATATCTACCAATGTTATACCTCCTGAATAAAATCTGCTCCTCTTTCATTTTAAAATCAAAATATTTCCTCAATGTCAGTGATTCATATATATATCGCTTTAATGGCTCCTTATCTGTTAAGATTACTTTATTCAATACTATTCTCCCCGTAATGCTCTCCGGTGCAGTATTTAATATAACAATATCAATCTCAGATGTTTTTACGGCTTCTGCAAGTTTGCAAAAAAGATTGAATGTATAGTCAGCAACATCCGGTACGTCATCAATATAAATAGCAATATCAATATCCGAAAGAGGTGTGTAAAAACCACGTGCTAATCCACCAAAAAGATATGCAAAAATGATAGCTTCATCCTGCAATATCTTTGTTATATCAGGAATGTATGACATTACTGTGTCAGGAATAGGTTCGTAGTGCATCATAACTATAAACTTTACAATAAACTATCTATCGCAGTCTCAATGACATGGGTAAATAATGCCACATTTTTGCTTATTGTCAACAACAATACCGTTATCACCTGACAAGCGGTATCTCATCCCAGTGCGTTGTATAGCGCGGGGACAGATACCGCCGGCGCATTGCCCATTGCCGCTGCACACCCTCTGAAGCAAAATACACCGTGCCACGGCCACGTGCGGCATTAACGCTGTCAAGCGTTTGCATAAGGTTGTAGCGTTTCCGGCAGCTTTGCGCAGGTGAAAAAAGTGTGGGCGATAGTTCCTGTGCATCAACGATATCCGTAAGCATGATACCAACCTTTTTATAGCGATAGCCGCTCCGGAAAAGCCTGTGCAAAGCGGTTTGTGCCGCAGCAATGATATCCGGCGTATAACACGAGTGCATATCCAGCGTAATGGTGGCAGCACTGCTGTACTGTGGTTCATCCTTAAACGGGTTTGTTGACACAAACACCGTGACAACGCCCGCTGCACCATGTTGCTTCCGCAACTTCTGCGATGCTATGGATGCATAGTGCGCCGCCGCCTCCTGCAACTCATTACATTCCGTTACCGGTTTGCCAAATGAGCGCGAGCTTACAATGCACTTTTTTGGCGGCGGCGCATCCTCTGTGCTGATGCAGGGAATGCCCCGCAATTCATACACGGTTCTGAGTCCCACAATGGTCATGGTCTTTTTTATAAAACTGTCATCAGCGCATATAAGCTGCCATACCGTGTCTATGCCATGTCTGCGTAACATACGTGCGTAGCGCCCGCCTATGCCCCATACCTCCTGTACATCAATGTGCACCAATAAATTTTTATACAGGGAACTATCGCCCACAAAAACAAACACACCGCTTTGTGTGCGTTTTTTTGCAATATGGTTTGCCAGCTTTGCCAGCGTTCTGGTGGCGCCCATGCCCACCGAAACAGGCATCCCTGTCCATTGCAGAACCGTATGCTTTACCTGCAGCGCATAGCCTTCTGCATGGCACGGTGGGACATTGCACAGCAAAAACGCCTCGTCAATGGAATACACCTCCATATACGGCGCACAGGTTGCAAGCGTATCCATTACCCGCCGAGACATGTCGCCATACAGCGCATAGTTAGACGAAAACACTGCAACATGGTGTTTGCGGATGATATCAGTGCACTGGTAAAATGGCGCTCCCATTGCAATGCCAAGCGCTTTTGCCTCAGGGCTTCGCGCTATGACATTGCCATCGTTATTCGACAGTACCACCACCGCTTTACCCCACAGGGCGGGGTTGCACACCTTTTCGCATGAGGCATAGAAGTTATTGCAGTCAACAAGCGCGTACATAATCAGCCAACCGTCCGGATGATATGAATAACAACACCCCATATGGTACAATCCATCTCAGGGGTCAGAGCCATAGCTTCATAGGTGTCATTGTCGGGCACAAGCAGGGCGGCGCCGTTTTTTATGACAAGACGCTTTACGGTAAGCTCGCCGTTAACTGCGGCAATGACAATATTGTTGTGCACCGGGGTCAGAGCCCTGTCCACCACAAGGATATCGCCGTGGCATATCCCCGGTGTCATGGAATCCCCTGACACACGCACAAAAAAGGTTGCAGCAGGATGCCGTATAAGATATTCGTTTAAATCCAGCACCGTTTCTATATAATCGTCCGCCGGCGATGGGAATCCTGCCTTGATGGCTGTTGCATAGAGCGGTGCGATAGGCGAGCGCGATGAACAATTGATTACTGGTAATGGGCACATGACAATACTCCAATCATATATATGTATCCTGATGTTACGGTTGTTCCTTTCACAATCCATAGCGTGCAACTGCAATACTACCGCACACTGCCAGTGCGATAGCAACAATGATATACTATACATAAATTAAGTCAACACAAGTTTTGTATTTTACTGAAAAAATTTTTACCGATAACTATCGCCCGGCATTTAAAAATACTAAACAATAACAGACAACCATCCCATGATTGAACAAAGTTGTAATGTTTTGCAAAGAACATGCCGTTAAAAAATGAGAGGTGCCAGCATGAATTCCCCTGATAGATATTTTTTACAACCATACCAAAATAACGATATTGTGTTGCGCCTGAAAGCGTGGGCAGCGCTCATCTTTAATTTTTCAGTTATTTTTGCTGTAGTAATAATGGGAACCTTTTTTGCTGTTCGCGGCATAAAGGACCCCGGCATCCTTTACCCCTTTACGGGTACCATTTTTTCTGCAATTATTTCATTAGCATTGCTTCGCAAAGGAAAATTTCAATTTGCGGCTAACCTCTCATTTGCAAGTGTGCAGATAGCGTTGTGGCTTGTTATATTTTTTGAGTCCGGGTCTCTGCTGCAACGTATGGATTCCATTGTGCTGATTTCTGCAAGCCTTGCCTATACACCGCTTCTTTTTGTTGATCGAAGACGAGGTATATGGTTTTACTATACTGCAAATATGCTTTTGCTTATTATATTTGTATTGTATGTACAAGCCGCGTTGGGGCTTGAACGATGGGAAGTTATTGAATATTTTATGGATTCTGCATTAGCATTAACATTTGTAACTGCCATCTCGTATCAAATCTTTTCAATTCATAAGCTGGGTATCATCAATGCATATAAAGCTCAAAATAAGATACAGAAGCAGTATGAAGAGCTGTCGGCTACAGCCGAAGAATTAGAAGCTATGAATGAGGAATTAACGGCAATAAATGAAGAGCTTGAAAATACTCAGCAGGAGCTTTTGATAAGCAATAGCAATCTTCAAAAAGAAACTGCACAGCTTCAAACCATTCTTTCTTCAATTACTGACGGAATAATCACAACTGATGATAAGGGAACTATCACCAGTATAAACTATGCCGCATTAAAACTTTTTGGCTTTAAGGACGATGTTATTGGAAAACAATTTGCCAGTTTTTGCATCCTGTACAATGCAAAAACAGGAATTCCCTATGAAGACCCGGTTACTCAGGTGCTGCGACAGGGGAAGCCTGTTTCTTTGTACCGCAACACCATGATACGTAACAATGGTGATACCTATTATGTTTATATTGTTTGCAATCCTCTCTATATTGCCAATAAAATTGCAGGGTGCATTGTTGTTATACGTGATATCACCGATCTTGTCCGCTATGAAGATGAAATGATAAAAACAGCAAAATATGAGTCGCTTTCTATTTTTGCAGGAGGAATTGCTCATGACTTTAACAACATGCTCAATGCAATCCTTGGTAATATTTCAATTATTGAACACCTTTCTCCCGAAAATGAACGTATTATTAAGGTAGCCGGACGAGCACAAAAAGCAATATTTAAAGCACGTGATTTAACAACACAGTTACTGGCTTTTTCAAAAGGTGGGGCTCCTGTTAAGACATCAGCATCACTTGTCAATATTATCAAAGATACAGCCGAATTCGTGCTCAGTGGTTCCGCAATACAATGCCGTTTCTTTATATCAGATGATTTACATAATGCATTGATTGATCCTGCACAGATCTCACAGGTTATCCATAATATCATCCTCAATGCTCGTCAGGCAATTGGACATCAGGGCATAATTACCATTACGGCTAACAATGTAGTGGTAAACGACCCTTCATTGCCAATCAGCGGTGAATTCATTGAGATAACGATACACAATACCGGTGAAACAATACCGCCCGATATTATGCCCTATATCTTTGATCCATTTTTTACGACACGTAAAGACGGACATGGGCTGGGATTATCCATTGTTTATTCCATTATTAAAAGACATGATGGGCATATCACGGTAGAATCGTCAAATGAAGGAACATGTTTTACACTCTATTTACCAAAAGCTGAATCAATATATAAGAAAGATCAAAATCAACCTGATACCGGCTATTTAACATCGCAAATGTCTATTTTGATAATGGATGATGATGAAACGGTAACCGAGTCACTTAAGGAAATGCTTTCCCTTCAGGGTTGCCATGTAATAAGCGTCAGGGATGGTGATGAAGCAGTAAAAGCAGCATTACAAGCTGTAAAGCAAAACAAACCTTTTGATATTGCTATTCTTGATCTAACCATTAAGGGGGGTAAAGGTGGTGTCGATAGTGTCCGTGAATTAAAGGCAATATTACCATGCTGTAAGTTTATCGCATCAACCGGATATGCTAACGAACCAATATTAGCTAACTATAAAGAATATGGCTTTGATGCAATACTGCCAAAACCGTATACCTTCAATGAACTCATCAAGGTACTGTCTTCACTTGGCAATAACCAATAATCTGTTATACAGGATTTATGCAATCAGGATCATTATACGCAGGGTTATTAACCTTTGTTGTAACCGGATGCATGATACAATTACCACTAAAGGGTTTTATCAATTCTTTTAATATGTCCAGTGGCGTTTCAGATTTTATCCAGAGTTCAAATTCTTTCTGCCGTATTATAAGAGGCATCCTGCTATGGATCACATGCATTGCATCATTTGCTTCAGTGGTAAGTATAGCACATGTACGTAGCTCCTTGCCTCCAATGATAGCAGTATCAAATATCCCTCCAAAACCAAAAAAATCATCTATCGTTATATAGTATGGTATTTTTTTACTGCCTTCCTTTTTCCACTCATAGAAGCCGCTTGCCAGTATAATGCACCTGTTATTGAAAAACGCCTTTTTAAAACCTGGCTTTACAGCAACTGTTTCACCGCGTGCATTAATGAGTGGTTTTACTCTGGATATATCCCTTACCCAATAGGGGATGAACCCCCATCGCAATAGCACTAACGATTTTTTCTTAGTATGCACCAGCGCTACAACATCCTCACCTGGGCTGATGTTGTAGCGCGGTGCGATAGTATCTATTAATACTTCATCAATTCCTAAACGCTGTGCAATACTGTCAATAGGCTCAATCTGTGCAAATCGCCCGCACATATCATTGATGTGTTTTTTCAATTAGTGCAATAAAGAATTTAACGCTTTTACCCATATCAGAAATACTTATACGCTCATTGATGCCATGGGTGCGTTTTAAATCTTCATTATTCATCTTTACAGGTGTAAACCGGTAAATCTGATTTGTTAAAGCATTATAATGTCTTGAATCAGTTGCCCCCAATACTAAATAAGGTGCTACAATGATAGAATTATCTAACTGTCGGGTGATAGTTGCTATGGAATGAAATGATGGCGCATTGATATCCGATACCGGTGAAGGATCATTTGACCATGGTGTTGACTCAATAAGTACTGCTTCATTACTGATAACCTTCTTTATGTATGCAGTGGTACTTTCCATTGTTTCACCGGGCAGGATTCGGCAATTTATCATTGCCCATGCCTGTGTTGGTAATATGTTATCCTTTTCGCTTGCACCTGCCATGGTAAGTGCAACAGTGGTACGCATTATTGCATTCGATGATTCGGCCTTTTCAAACTGCCACTTTAATACTGGCTTAAAACACCACATATTTGCAAACATAACTTTCAAAGGAAAACTCATATGGGGAGTAACATACTCAAACATCTGCTGTGCCGGGCCTTTAATTTCTTTTGGGAAGGGATTGTCTTCAATAGCAACCAATGCTCTGGCAAGCACCCCCAATGCAGTATGGTGAGGTGGCATGGATGAGTGCCCACCGGTACCTTTTACCGTCAACTTCAATGTTAAATATCCTTTTTCGGCAATCCCTACCATGGCTATAGGATTTGATATCCCCGGCAGCGCCCCTTCCATGATAGCACCACCCTCATCCAGAACATATTCCAGTTGAACATTACGATCTTTTAAAAGTTTAGCAATAGATTTAGCACCCTCACCACCAACCTCTTCATCATTACCAAATGCTACATAGATTGTCCGTTTGGGAACAAAACGTTTATTGACCAGATATTCTACAGACTCCATGATGGAAATTAATGCATTTTTAACATCAAGTGCACCTCTTCCCCAGATATAACCATCCGCTATTGCTCCTGAAAAAGCTGGATGGGTCCACTGATCAAGCGTTACAACATCTACAGGGACAACATCTTGATGAGCCATTAAGAGTATTGGCTTCAATGAGGGGTCAGAGCCCTTCCATGTGTAGAGCAGTGCATATCCATTAACAACCTCTTTTTTTAAGGTTTTATGCAACTTTGGATATGTTTTAGCCAAAAAAGTTTGAAACTGCTCAAATGGTTTAGTATCAGTTTTTGAGCTATCCTGATTGGAAATTGTTGGGATCTGTATAGCCTCTGAAAGATGTTTTGCAACGGTCATTATATCAATTTTATATGGTATTGTTTCTTTAACCTCAACCTGTTTTGATGAAACAGTTAATGCTTTCACTATAAGAATAATAATAAATACCAGTACAATGATACCAAGAATTTTTAAAATTTTTTTAATCATATTACATCCCCCTTCTAAAAAATGAATTCATACATAAATTAATAGACTACATTGCAATTAATATTCAATTATATAAATAAAATTACTTCAAGCTTTTTATAAATTTTTTTTTATTCTTTTATCCTTATGTAAGAAACTTTCATATAAAAACATATCTTCCAAAAATACTTTATTGCCTTTTTTATATTTAACCTAAAAAAGTATCAGCAAAAAAATAGAGGCAGTTTTAACCTGCCTCTATTTTTTTACTAAGAAATTAGCGTATTTATATCAATCCAGATCGGGAGGATACATAGCATTAATTTCTTTTGCATATTTCTGCTCAATAACTTTACGTTTTACTTTCTGAGTTGGTGTAAGCTCACCTGTTTCCTGTGTCCAGACAGCCTCAAGCAATGTAAACTTCTTAATTTGTTCAACCCGTGAATACTGTTTTGTATACTTAGCTATTTCATTGCCAATGAGCTGAATCACTTCTTCATTCTTGATCAGATCAGCATTATTAGCAAATTTTATACCTTTTTGCTTTGCCCACTTGCCAACTGCCTCAAAATCAGGAATGACAAGGGCACTTAGATATTTGCGTTTATCGCCAATGACTGCCAGTTCCTCGATGTATGGGGATTCTTTTACACTATTTTCAATATTCTGTGGTGAAATGTTTTTACCACCAGCAGTTACAATAATATCTTTAATTCTACCGGTTATCTTTAAGCAGCCGTCCTCATCAATGACACCTATATCACCAGTTTTGAAATAGCCGTCTTTTGTCATAACCTCTTCAGTAGCAGCTTTGTTTTTATAATAGCCCAGCATTACCTGTGGCCCCTTTACAAGTATTTCACCATCATCGGCAATCTTTACCTTTGTTTCTGGAA
>Ga0209506_1001367_pt1 | contig 25970 bp, 24 predicted proteins | sample AD_JPNHG2_MetaG_FD_184409 | JGI IMG/M metagenome (GOLD analysis project Ga0209506, IMG submission 184409) | Active sludge microbial communities of municipal wastewater-treating anaerobic digesters from Japan - AD_JPNHG2_MetaG (SPAdes) (version 2) | ecosystem: Engineered > Bioreactor > Anaerobic...
AACCGCGCACGCTCTCTCTTGCTCATCGCCACCACGTCCCCCAAGATCCTTTGCCCTCCCACGGGCACTAACACCAGGGGACATTCCTATCGAGTCCACCAGGGGACACTATCAAGGAGTCGCGACAGTCAGTCCTCGTCCCCTTCCTCGTCGGTCCAGTACTTCTCCCCGAGAAAGCGCCCGGCAATCTGCTGCGAGCGAGACGCCTCACCGCCCGCGCCGCGTTCCGCGGTCACCCGCTCGTACTCCTTGAGGATGGCGTCCTCGAGGCTCCGGCGGGTCTCGGTGTTGAGGGGGTGGGCGATGTCGCGAAACGAGCCGTTGCGCAGGCGCCGGGACGGCATGGCGACGTAAACCAGGCCTTCCTTGCCCTCGAGCACACGGATGTCGCCGATCAAGAAACAGCCGTCGATCACGATCTGGGCGAAGGCCTTGACCTTTCCGCCCTTGTTGAGGTTGATGCGCACCTCGGTGATTTCCATCAGTCCTCCCCGACCGACGGCTGCAGGCGCGCGAGGTCTCGCTGCAGGACGGGCGCCACGACCGGGCCCAGGTCGGCGAGGGCCACGGCGGCGTGCCGGGCCGAACCCTCGTCCCCGAACAGGCCGTACACCGTGCCACCGCTACCCGAGACCATGGCGAGCCGGGGGCCCGTCCGCTCCACTCGCTCCAGGCGGCCGGCGATGGCCGGCCAGCGCTCCAGCACCGTCGGCTGCAAGTCGTTCCGGCAGGCGCCGATCGGTAACTCCCCGCCGGAGACGACCCACTCATATACCTCAGAGTCCAGCCGGCCGTCCAGTGCGCGCGCCGGCAAGGCCCGGTAAACCTCGGCCGTCGGCACGCTCTCGCGCCCCGGCACCAGGACCACCCACCACGGCGGCAGGTCAGCGAGCGGGTAGACCTCCGAGCCCCGCCCGACCCCCCAGGCAACGCCTCCGACCAAAAAGAACGGCACGTCGGCTCCGAGCTGCGCCCCGATCCGCCGCAGATCGGCCGGGCGCGCCGGCAGCCGCCACAGCGCGGCCAGTCCGACCAGTGCCGCGGCGGCATCGGCGGATCCGCCCCCCATGCCTCCGGCGACCGGGATCCTCTTGCGGAGCCGGATGCGCACTCCTCCGGCCCCGGGCCACGCCTCGGCGAGCGCCCTGGCTGTCCTCAGCACGAGGTTCGAGTCGTCCGCCGGCACGGCTCCGGCCGGCTCCACATCGAGGGTGCGCTCCCCCGCCGGGGCGGCCACGAACTCCAGCTCGTCCCACACCCCAACGCTCGCGAACAGCGTCCGCAGCTCGTGGTAGCCGTCGCCGCGCCGGCCCAGCACCTCGAGGTGGAGGTTGATCTTGGCAGGGCACCACACCTGCACTTTCATCGCTCGCCTCCGCACACCGGCATGCTCAGCCACACCGGCGGGACCGGCTCCACCCCCTGCTCCCAGTACTGGAGCTCGAGATGGAGCGTGCGCTCCCCGACGGCGACGTCGAGCACGCCCGGCACGAGGCCGCGGTGCCCCGTCATCGTCGCCGCCAAGACGGGGCCGTCCTCCCCGGCCGCGAGTTCGAGGCCTGTGAGGCGGGGCGGCCGGCCCGTCACCCGCAGAAGAAGCGACATTCCATCGACTTCGGCGCCCAGCCACCCTGGCCGCTCGTCGAGAGGAGCGGCCGCCGTCGGCAGCCGCCCCGAGACCAGGGCGGCAAGAGTCCGGGGAGCCAGCGGCAGCGACAGCTCGGGTGTCACCGGCAGCGAGCCCGTGGCGACGACCGCCCGGCAGCGCCGCTCGGAGTCCAGAACCGCGGCGTCAGTTCCGGCAGCCCAGACTTCCAGCAGCGAGCCGGCCGGCGGCGCCGCCACCGAAAGGTGCACCGTCTCGGCGCTGCCGCGCACGGCGGCCACGAGGTCGCGCCGCCCGCAGCACGAGAGGCGGTAGAGCGCCCGGTACGGAGAAACCGGCACGACGAGCACCGCCCAGTCGGCGGGCAGCGGAGCCGGCGGTACCGCGAGGCGGCAGCCGGCGAGCGCCACGGCTGCTGCGAGCCCCGCCAGTGCTTCACGGCGCAGGGGTGGCTCCCAGGTCCTGGAGCTTCTTCTCGATCCGCTCCTTTTGCCCCGCTTCCTCGAGTTCGAGTTCGAGCGCCCGCCGGTACGCCTCGACAGCCTTGTCGGGCCGCTGTCGCGCCATCCACAAATCACCCAGGTGCTCGTGGAGCGTGGCGTCGAACGGCTCGAGTGCAACGGCCTCGAGGAGGTACCGCTCTGCCAGGTCCAGCTCTCCCAGCCGGAAGTACACCCACCCCAGCGAATCGAGGTAGGCCCCGGAGGTGGGCTCCAGCTCGACTGCCCTGAGGAGCATGGTGCGGGCCTCCTCGAGGTTCTGGCCGCGCTCGGCGAACATGTAGCCGAGGTAATTGAGCGCCGCCGCGTTGTCCGGCTCGGCAGCGAGCAGCGTGCGGAACTCGCCGACGGCTGCCTCCCAGCGGCCGGAGCGCTCGAGCGCCGCGGCGAGGTCGAAGCGGATCTCGGGCGAGTTCGGAAAGCGAGCGAGCGCCGCGGCGGCAGCCGCGGCCGAGCGCTCGTACAGCCGCCGGCGCTGCAGCACCCCGAGCACCGCGACCACGTCGTCCTCCTCGCCGGCGAGCATGGGGCCGAGCAGCGCCTCCGCCGCCTGCTCCTGGCCGGCCCCGAGCAGCAGCTCGGCCTGGACCGAGGCGCGCTGGCGGGCCAGGTCGGGATCGTCCTCGAGCCTGGCCCGGGCGATCCAGGCCAGTCCCTCGTTCCACGCCTTGCGCTGCCGGAAATACTCGGTCCACAGCGCCAACGTGCGGCGCCCGACGCTCCCGCCACCACCGCGCTCGAGCCAGAGGCGAGCCGCTTCGGGCCGACGGGCGAGCAGCTCGAGCGCCGCCAGGTCGCGCGCCAGGTCCGCCAGCGCCTCGCGGGGCGCCTCGCCGCGCCCGGAGGCCTGCTCCCACACCTCGACGAACAAGGCGCGCGCCTCGTCCAGGCGGCGGAGGTCGAGCAGCAGCCGCCCCAGGCCCATCCTGGCGTCGAGATCCCCGGCGTCGAGCGCGAGAGCGCGCCGGTACAGCTCCTCCGCTGCCGCGAAGCGGTTGTCGGCGGCCTCGAAGAGCGCCTTCAGCAGCAGCCCTTCGCGGAAGGCGGGATCCTTCTGCAGGACGTCGTCGAGCACCTCGGACGCCTTGGCCTTGTCCCCGGACCGCGCGAGGAGCGCCGCCCAGCGGGTGAGCGCCCCAAGCGTCGCTCCCCCTTCTCGCAGGAACGCCCCCATGAGTTCGGCGGCTTCCTTGACCTGTCCGCTCGCCGAGAGGGCGTCGATGAGCTCGAGGGTGGCCCGGGTGCGCGTCTCCGGGGCCGCGGCAGCCTTCCGGAACGCCTCCGCCGCCTCGGCGCTCCTGCCCTGCAGGCGCAGCGCCTGCCCGGCCAGCAGGTGCAGCCGCGGATCGCTAGGGCGGTCCTCCTGCAGACGGCGGATCTGCACGATCGCCTCGTCACCTCGCTCGAGTCGCACCAGCGCCTGCGCCAGCATGAGGCGGGCCTGGCCTCCAAGCGGATGGGCGTCCACCCCTGCCCTGAGGTGCTCCACCGCCGCAACCACCTCCTCGCGAGAGGTCGCCGACTGCACCATCAGGATCCCGAGCGCCGCCTCCCCCGCCGGCGAGCGCTCGGGCAGCGCCCGCAGCACCTCAAGCGCATCGTCGGCGATGCCCGCGGTCATGAGCGCCAGCCCCAGCTCCTCTCCGAGCTCGCTGCTGCTGGGATCCAGTTCGTACGCCCGCCGCAGCAGCCGCAGACCCTCGGATATCGCCCCTTCCTCCAAACGGAGCTGGGCCTGCGCCACGAGCGCCAGGGGGTCCTCGGCGGCGCCCGGGGGCTTCGTCTGCGGCCGGGCCGGAACCCGCGCCGACACACAGCCAGCCAGCACCAGCGCCAGCATCACACCACCGGTTCGAATCCGCCTCACCCTCGCCTCCGCCGGCATTCTACCTGTCCGACCACGCGGGCAGGACGCTCCTGACCTCGGCCGGCAGCACCGCCATGCCGCGGGCACCGGGAGCTTCGAGCTCGCGCTCGAGCGTCCGCCCGCCCCGGCCCAGCACCAGCAGGCGGTCGCCGCACAGCACCAGCACCTGCTTGCCGACCACCGCGAGCTGGGAGGGCGGAAGCTTGAGGGGAATGCGGAACAGCTCCTTGGCGGGGCGGTCGGGCCGCAGCTCGGGTCGCACGCCGACCACCACCCCCCCCGTGCCGGTGCGGCACCCCACGAGCAGCGTCTTCCGGTCGCCGTCGAACCCCAGCGCGACGACGGCGCCGGGCGTCTCGATCCGGCGCGGCAGCCCGGGCAGCTCGGGCGCCACGAGCACGACCCCGCCGGTCTCGAGGCCGGCCGCCACCAGCTCCGCCTCGGCCGCCACCGCCACGCTCGAGGCCGGCCCCGGCAGCGGGACCCGCCGAACCGTTTGCGTATCCCCCACCACCAGCCAGAGTTCCGCCTCCCCGCCGCCGGTCACTGCCGCCACCAGCCGGCCGTCCCGCGAGACCCCGGCCGCCCGCACGTCGGCCAGTCCTTTCGCCCCCTGGCGGCGGAGCGGCAGCCGTTCGGGGTACGAGAGCAGCACCAGCTCCCCGGGCAGCAGCGCCCACAGACGGTCCGGCTCGTCGAAAAACATCGGCATCAGCCGCCCCGACCAGCGCTCCACCTCCCGGCCCTCCGCGAGCACCCACGTGGCGTCCTCCGAGACGGAGGGCACGATGGCGCGACCGTCCGGGGCGACGAAGACCGCCGCCCCGAAGCCCGGCAACGGCATCGTCCGGGTTGCGCCACTGACCGTGTCCACGTACGAGAGGTCGCCCGGTCCGAGAATGAGAACCGTGACTGCGAGTATCCCGGTCGCCAGCATGCGGGGAGTGTACTCTCGCCCGGCCTCCGCCCGCTCGCCCCTCGAAGAGGTATATCGGGCCTGTCACCGGGGGGGTCGTAGAATCCCCGCATGAGCATCGGCGAGGAGCTTCGCGCCTTTGCGCTGGGCGAGCTCGGCTTCGATCTTTGGGGCGTGAGTCCGGCCGCGCCGCTCGCCGAAGGGGCCTTCCTCGCCGGCTGGCGTGCTGCGGGCCGTGCGGCTGGCCTGGGGTACGTGGCCGACACCGCCGCTGTGCGAGCGAGCCCCGCCGCGTTCCTGCCCGGGGCGCGGAGCGTGATTTGCGTCGCGGTGGCGTACGGAGGGCCGCTCGACCCGCCGCTGCCTGCCGGCCGCGCCCGTTTCGCGCGTTACGCCCGCCGGCGCGACTACCACGCTGCCATCCGTTCTCGCCTCGTGCGCCTCGGCCGCCGGCTGGCGGAGCTGGTCCCCGGCTCCCGCTGGCGGCCGGCCGTCGACACCGCGCCGGTCCTCGAGCGCGCCGTCGCGGCGCTGGCCGGGCTCGGCTTCGTCGGCAAGTCGACGATGCTCATCCACCCACGCCTGGGTCCGGAGCTGCTGCTCGGCGAGCTCGTGACGACCGCGGAGCTGGAGACGTCCGCGCCGCTTCCGGTCGGGTGCGGCGCATGCAGGAGGTGCCTGGACGCCTGCCCTACCGGGGCGCTCGCCGCGCCGTACGTGCTCGATCCCCGGCGCTGCATCTCGGCATGGACGATCGAGCGTGGCGAGCCACCGCCCGGCAAGTTCTCGGGGAGTCGCATGGGTTACGCGTTCGGGTGCGACCTGTGCGTGCTGGCCTGCCCGTTCGCCCCCCGGGCCACCGCCCCCCGCGATCCGGTCCTCCCCGAGCGGCCGCACCTGCTCGACCCACCGATCGACCTGTTGCGACAGCTCGACGAGGCCGGCTGGCGCCGCTTTGCTGCCGGCACGCCGCTGCGCCGCATCGACGCCGCCCGTCTGCAGCGCAACCTGGACGCCGTACTACGTCAGGCGCCGTAGCCGTCGCACCCGGGGCGTGGGCTTGCTTTTCCTCCCAGGGACGTGTATAAGCCTCCTGGCTGCTTTCGAAAGAGAGTGGGACCAGCGGTCCCACTTTTTTTTCAGACAGCGGAGGGTCATGGCGAGGCTCGGCGAAGAGGTGGAAGACAGGCTCAGGCGCCTGGCGACAAGCGAGGGGCTCGAGCTCTGTCACGTGGAGATCGTCGGTACGGTCCGGCGGCCGACGCTGCGGCTGGTCATCGACCGCGAGTCCGGCGGGGTGACGCTCGACGACTGCGAGCGGGTGTCGCGGCAAGCCTCGGCGCTGCTCGACGCGTACGACCCGTTCCCCGGCCCGTTCGTGCTCGAGGTGACCTCGCCGGGCCTCGACCGCAAGCTTTACTCGGAACACGACTGGGAACGCTTCGCCGGCCAGCCGGTGCGCATCAAGATGAAGCCTGGGTGGCAAGGCCAGAAGGTCATCGACGGCACGCTCGTGGAGCGCCGCGGCGAAAACGCCGTGATCGAGGCTCTCGACGGCAGCACCCGGCTCCTCCCGGTGAACGAGATGCAGGAGGCACGGCTGGCGCCTTTCGGGCCCGCGGCCCGGGCGCACGCCCGGCAAGGAAGGAAAGAGCAGCGATGAAGATGGACCTCGGCAACCTGATCCGTCAGGTGTCTCAGGAACGCGAGATCGATCCCGCCCGCCTCGTGGCGGCTCTCGAGGACGCCATTTCGCAGGCGGCCCGCAAGCACTACCGCGAGCGCGGCGTCCTCACCCGCATCGACCTCGACAGGGGCGAGCTGACCTGCCTGAGGGTGCGGCGCGTCGTGGCGTCACCCGAGGAGGTGACCGACGACACGGCCGAAATGACGCTCGAGGCGGCCCGGCAGCTCAAGGCGGATGCAGAGGTGGGCGAGGAACTCGTGCTCGGCGAACTGGACATGACGCCGATGGGGCGCATCGCCGCCCAGGCGGCCCGGCAGATCCTCTTCCAGCGGGTGCGCGAGGCCGAGCGCGACAACATTTACGCCGATTACATCGGCAAGGTCGGCGAGCTCGTCAACGGCATCGTCAAGCGGTTCGAGCGCGGCGACATCATTGTCGAGCTGGGCCGCACCGAGGGCGTGGTGCCGCGGCAGCATCAGGTGCGCCACGAGCGCTACTCGCCGGGCGATCGTATCCGCGCCGTGATCGTCGAGGTCACCAAGGACGCCAACAAGCCGCAGGTCGTGCTCTCCCGCACCGACCCACAGCTCCTCATCAAGCTCCTCGAGATGGAGGTACCGGAAATCTACGACGGCACCGTGGTGGTCAAGGGTTGCGTCCGCGAGCCCGGCGAGCGCGCCAAGGTCACGGTCGCGTCGCGCGACCGCGACGTCGACCCCGTTGGCGCCTGCGTCGGCATGAAGGGCTCTCGCGTGCAGGCGATCATGCGCGAGCTCAAGGGCGAAAAGGTGGACATCATCCCCTACTCCCCCGACCTCGTGACCTGCGCCCAGAGCGCTCTCGCTCCCGCCAAGATCAACCGCGTGGCGCTGCGCGAGCAGACGACACGGACTCCGATCACCGACACCCAAGGCAACCCGGCGACCGACGAGAACGGCCAGATCCTCTACCACGAGCGCGCCGAGACGGTGCTGGACGTCATCGTGTCGGAGGAGCAGCTCTCGCTGGCGATCGGCAAACGCGGCCAGAACGTCCGCCTCGCCAGCCGCCTGCTCGGCTGCCGGATCGAGATCAAGAGCGAGGAGACGGTCAAGGACGAGGTCGCGGCCGCGCTGGCCGCCATGCTGAGGCAGGTGGAAGGGCTCGAGGAGGAGGCGCCGGAACCCGAGGTCGCAGGCTCCGCCATCGACTACGACACCCACCTCCCGCTCGAGGACCTGCCGGGGATCTCGGACCGCATGCGCGAGCGGCTCATCGAGCACGGCTTCTCGCACGCCGGGGCGCTGGCCGCCGCCGACCCCGCCACGCTCATGGAGATCCCGGGGATCGGGCCGCACTCGGCGGCCCACCTCATCCAGACGGCGCAAGCGGCGCTGGCTGCCCAGGCGGCGGCCGGCAACGAGGAGTGACACATGGCGCAGGTCTTTCGAGTAGGCGACCTGGCCCGTCAAATGGGCGTCACGGTCGAGGAGCTCATCTTCAAGTTGCGCTCCATCGGTGTGGACGTGCAGAACGCCGACAGCGGCCTCGACCTCGCGACGGTGCGCGCCATCATTACCGGCGAGACGCTCCAGAAGCGGCGCGGCGACGTGATCGTGCGGGCGCAAGCGCCCGCCGCCGAGGAGGCGCGCCGCCCGGCACCCGCCCCGGTCGACCGCCTGAAGAAGAAGCGACCCAGCCGCCGGATCGGGCTCGACGAGGAGCTCCCGGACACCGTACCGAACCTGGCGGCGCTGTCGGTTCCGGCCTCGCCGAGGCCGCCGGCGCGCGCTCCCGAGCAGGGGCCCGAGCCGGCCGTCGAAGCGGCGGCGGGCCCGATCGTCGAGCCGGCCGAGCCGCCCGCCGAGGCCGCCCAGGCCGCGCCGCCGACGGCGGCCGAGCCGGCACCCGAGCCGGCACCCGAGGCGGCACTCGAGCTGCCCGCCGAGCCGGTCCGCGACACGGACATGGCGCGCGCCGAGGCCGTCCAGGCACCGGCCGAGCCTCCCCGCGAACCGGCGGCGGCCGAGCCGGCACCGGTCCTCCGGCCCGAGGCCGAAGCACCGGCACCCGCCTCGCCTGCAGCCGCACCGGCCCCGGCCAGCGAACCGGCCGCCGAACCCGCCAGGCCGCACGCGAAACCACACGCCGCCAAGAAGCCCGCTGCGCGCACGCCGCTTGAGTCCCAGCTCCGCGAACTCTCCGACGAGGAGGTGCGGGCGCGCATCCTGGCCGCCAAGAAGGCCCCCGCGGCGGCCGCCAAGCCGGCCGACCGGCCGGCCACACCGGCGCGCGGCAAGGCCTCCAAGAAGGCCAAGGCCGCTGCCGATGCGGACGAGATTCGCGACCTGCTGGCCAAGTTCGAGGAGTCGAAAGTCCGGGCCAAGGCCGAGACGCCGGCCGCGGTGCCGACGCCGGTGGCCCAGCCGGGGCGAGGGCGCCCGGCCCACCGCGCGAAGCGCGACCGGGCCGAGATGGGTGGCGAGGCGCGAGCCGTCACCGTGGCGTTCAGGGACGGCGCCAGGCCTGAGGGCCCGATCTACCTTTCCGAGGCCGTGACGGTGCGCGAGCTCGCCGAGAAGCTCAACGTGCTGGTCAAGGACCTCATGACCTACCTCATTTCGAAGAAGGTCCTGGTCACCGCCAACCAGGCGCTGCCGCAAGAGCTCGCCGAGCAGATTTGCGAGGATCTTGGGGTCGAGGCCATGGTGGTGAGCTTCGAGGAGGAAATCGACCTGCAGCAAGAGGAAACCGCGGCGTCCACCGCGCGGCCGGAGCCGCGCCCACCGGTGGTGACCGTCATGGGCCACGTGGACCACGGCAAGACCTCGCTCCTCGATGCCATCCGCTCCACCCGGGTGGCGGCCGGGGAGGCCGGCGGCATCACCCAGCACATCGGTGCTTCCCGTGTCGTTCACAACAACAAGCCGATCGTTTTCATCGACACCCCGGGCCACGAGGCGTTCACGCAGATGCGCGCCCGCGGCGCCAAGGTCACGGACATCGTGGTGCTGGTGGTGGCGGCCGACGATGGCGTCATGCCACAGACCATCGAGGCGATCAACCACGCCAAGGCGGCCCGCGTGCCGATCATCGTCGCCATCAACAAGATCGACAAACCCAACGCGAACCCGGAGCGGGTCAAGCAGGAGCTGGCGGGGCGGGGCGTGCTGGTCGAGGGGTGGGGCGGTGAGGTGCCGGTGGCGATGGTCTCCGCCACCAGGAAGCAAGGCATCGAGGAGCTGCTCGAGGTCATCCTGCTCGTGGCCGAAATGAGCGATCTCAAGGCGGTGCGCGAGGGCATGGCCCGCGGCACCGTGCTCGAGGCCCGCAAGGAGCGCGGCCGGGGCGTTGTCGCCAGCGTGCTGGTCCAGCAGGGCACCCTCAAGCAAGGCGACTGCTTCTTCGCCGGCGCGACGTACGGCCGCGTGCGGGCGATGCTCGACACCAACCGCAAGCCGGTGCGCACCGCCAGGCCCTCCGACGCGGTCGAGATCATGGGGCTCGAGGACATGCCGGAGGCCGGCGACATCTTCCAGGTCGTCGAGAACGAGTCGCGCGCCCGCGAGGTGGCCAGCTACCGGCAGGCCAAGCAGCGGGAGGAGCAGATGACCGGCTCCCGCAAGGTCTCCCTCGAGGGCCTCATGGACAAGATCAAGGCCGACGAGGTCAAGGCTCTCAACCTGGTGCTCAAGGCCGATGTCCAGGGCTCGGTCGAGGTGCTGCGCGACACTCTCGCCAAGCTCTCGACCCCCGAGGTGGCGGTCAACGTGCTGCACGCCTCGGTGGGCGCCATCACCGCCAACGACATCCTGCTCGCCTCGGCGTCGCAGGCCATCGTCATCGGCTTCAACGTGCGGCCCGAGCGCTCCGCCAAGGAGCTGGCCGAGCGCGAGGGCGTCGACGTGCGCCTCTACTCGGTCATCTACACCCTCACGGAAGAGATCCAGAAGGCCATGGTCGGCATGCTGGCGCCGACGCTCAAGGAGGAGGAGCTCGGCCGCGCCGAGGTGCGTGAGGTGTTCCACATCAGCAAGGTCGGGACCATCGCCGGCTGCATGGTGCTCGAGGGCTCGATCGTGCGCAACGCCCGCGTGCGCCTGCTGCGCGACAACGTTGTGGTGTGGGAGGGCAACCTGGCGTCGCTGCGCCGCTTCAAGGACGACGTGAGCGAGGTCAAGGCGGGGTTCGACTGCGGCATCGGCCTCGAGCGCTACCAGGACGTCAAGCAGGGCGACATCATCGAGGCGTTCCGCACCGTCGAGGTCGCCCGCCTCGCCTAGGGGCAGTCGAGAGCTGAGAGTCGAGAGTTGAGAGTCGAAAACTGCGGGCTTGCAGCTCCACCCGGGACGATCGGCCAGGCCCGAGACGCGATGGGCGAGGGGCCTTTCGACTCCCGACCCTCGACCTTCGACCGGGCGGGAGGGAACCGGTGAGCGGCGAGGCGGCGCTCTTCGTGGCCGTGGGCGAGGTGGAGCTGCACTTCCCCGGCGCCCGCAGCCTCAAGGACAAGCGCCAGCACCTGCGCTCGCTCGTCGAGCGACTGCGCCACCGCCTGCAGGTGCTGGTCGTGGAGTCGGACCACCAGGACCTCCACCAGCGCGCCGGCATCGCGATCGCCGCGCTCGCCACCGAGGCGGAGGCGGCCCGGGGAGTGGTGCAGCGGGCGCTCGACGTCGTGAACGAGAGCGGCCTGGGAGTGGTGCTACACGAGGACGTCGAGGTCCTGCAGGTGCGCTAGGAGGAACGGTGCGCGAGAAAAAACTGCGGCCACAGCGGCTTGCCGAAGCCATCCGCGAGACCCTCTCCGAGCTGCTGCTCACGGAGAGCAAGGATCCGCGCCTGCACAGCGTGGTCATCTCGGCAGTGGAGCTTTCGGGCGACCTCAAGCAGGCAAAGGCCTACTTTTCCGTGTACGGCGACGAGGAGCGAGAGCGCCAGGCGCTCGACGGCCTGCACCAGGCCAGGGCGTTCCTGCGCCGGCAGATGGGGCGGCGCATGCGGCTCCACAACCCCCCCGACCTCGAGTTCCGGCGCGACAAGGGGTACGAGCGTGCCGACCGGGTGGCGCGCATCCTGGACGGCCTCGACCTGGGGCCGGCCGACCCCACGCCTCCGGCGGACGGGGCCGGCCGGAGCGGCAAGGACCCGGGGCCGGACGAGGATGAGGCCGGTGAGTGATCTCACTCGCGCCGCGGCTTCCGCGGCGGCGCGCCTCGGACAGGCTACCCGGGTGCTCGTGGTGTCGCACACCGCACCGGATGGCGACGCCCTCGGCTCCGCCCTCGGCGCTGCCGAGATCATCCGCGCGCTCGGCGCCTCTGCGGTCGTGCTGTCGCGCGATCCGTTCCCCTCCTCGCTCGGCTTCCTGCCCGGCATCGATCGCGTGCTGGTCCAGGCGGCGATGCCGAAGGACTGGCCCGATGCCTACGATCTCGTGCTGGTGCTCGAGTGCCCCGACCTCGAGCGCACCGGCTTCGAGGCGGAGCTGCGCCGCCGGCCGATCGTCTCGATCGATCACCACCTCCCCGACGAGTCCTACGGCCAGCTCGACTACCTCGACCCCGAGGCGCCGGCGGTCGGCGAAATGCTCCTGCACGTGGCCGATGCGGCCGGCGTCCAGCTTACCCCCAGCATGGCGACCTGCCTGTACACGGCGCTCGTCACCGACACCGGGGACTTCCGCTACTCGAATGCCACGCCGCGCGCCTTCGAGGCGGCCGCCCGCCTCGTGGCGGCCGGCGCCAACCCCTCCGCGATCGCCGAGGGGCTGTGGGGGCACACCCCGGCCCGGGTGGTGCGCCTCACCGCAGCCATCCTCTCCACCCTCGAGCTGGAGGCCGGCGGGCGGGTGGCCACCGTTTGGTGCGATGCCGCCATGCTCCAGCGCACCGGGGCGACAGCGGCCGACACCGAGAACATCATCAACATCCCTCGCGGCATCGACGGCGTCGAGGTGGCCGTGCTGCTGAAGGCCTTCAACCCCGGATCCGTGCGAGTCAGCCTGCGCTCCCGCGACCGCGTGGATGTCCAGGCGGTGGCGTCGCGTTTCGGCGGCGGAGGGCACCGCGCCGCCGCCGGCTGCACCGTGCCCGGCACCCTGGCCGAGGCCCGCGAGGCTGTCCTGGCAGCGCTGCTGCCGAGGCTGGAGAGCTCATGACACCGTCCCGACACGGCTTTCTGCTGGTCGACAAGCCAGCCGGCCCGACCTCCCACGACGTCGTGCAGGCCGCACGCCGCGCCCTGCGCGAGCGCCGCATCGGCCATACCGGCACTCTCGACCCGGCGGCCACCGGCCTGCTGCTGCTGTGCATCGGCAAGGCCACTCGCCTGCAGAGCTTCATGCTGACGTGGGAAAAGACCTACGAGGGCGAGATCGCTCTCGGGATCGCCACCACCACCTACGACACCGAAGGCGAGCCGCTGGGGCCCCGCCGCCCCGTGCCCGCCCTCGACGAGGCGCAGCTCGCCGGGATCGCGGCCCGGTTTTCCGGGACGATCGAGCAGCTCCCGCCGCCGTACTCGGCCAAGAAGCTGGCCGGCCGCAAGCTCTACGAGCTGGCCCGGGCGGGCGAGCAGGTGCCGCTGGAGCCGAAGACCGTGACCGTGCACGAACTCCGCCTCGAGCTTTCCGCCCCCGACCGGCTGCGCTTTTCCGTCACCTGCTCGTCGGGCACCTACGTCCGGTCGCTTGCGCACGACATGGGCGAGGTGCTGGGGTGCGGCGGCCACCTCGCCTCGCTGCGCCGGGTCCGGATCGGCCCCTGGCTGGCCGCCGACGCGGTGAGCGGCGAGGCGCTGGCCAACCGCCCGCACGAGATCCCGGAGCAGGCCTGGGTGTCGCTGCGCGACGCCCGGCTGCCGTTCGGCGAGGTGACGCTCAACCCGACCGCGCTGGCCCACTTCGGCCACGGGCAGGAAGTCGTGGTGCGGGAGGTCGAGGGGAGCTTCCCCGTCGGCGGCCAGGTCGCGGTGCGCGACCGCGCCGGCGAGCTGGTGGGCATCGGTGTGGCGGTGGCGTTCATGCCGCGGGCCCGCACCCTCACGGTCGCGCCCCGCATGGTGCTCGGCGCGCTTGAGACGGCGTGAAGGGGGTGCTATGATGGCACCGCCTCCTTCGCCCCGGAGGACTGGTCTGGAGCAACGAATGACTGAGCGTGAGTACGTGGCAAGCAAGGAGCAGATCATCACCGACTTTCGGCGGCACGGTCACGACACCGGCTCGCCCGAGGTTCAGGTGGCGCTGCTCACGAAGCGAATCGAGTACCTGACGGAGCACTTCAAGCTGCACGTCAAGGACCACCACTCCCGGCGCGGCCTGCTGATGCTGGTCGGCCAGCGTCGGCGCCTGCTGGAGTACCTGCGGCAGAAGGACCTGGCGCGCTACCGCTCGCTCATCGAGCGGCTCGGCCTGCGCCGGTAATCGTCTGCCAGGACTCGGAAAGAGACAATGGAAGTCACTGAGAGAGTAAACATACAAGGCAGAAGCCTGGAGTTCGCAACCGGGAAGCTCGCCAAGCAGGCCGACGGGGCCTGCTTGGTGCGTTTCGGGGAGACCCTCGTCCTCGTCACCGCGTGCTACCGCAAGGAAGCGCGCGAGGGCGTCGACTTCCTCCCCCTCACGGTCGACTACCGGGAAAACACGTACGCCGGAGGCCGCATCCCCGGCGGCTGGTTCAAGCGCGAGGGGCGGCCCACCGAAAAGGAGATCCTCACCAGCCGGCTCATCGACCGCCCCCTGCGGCCGCTCTTCCCGGACGGCTTCACGCAGGAGACCCAGATCGTCGGCACCGTGCTGTCCGCCGACGGCGCCAACGACCCCGACGTGCTGGCCATCAACGGCGCTTCCCTGGCGCTGGTACTCTCCGACGCGCCGTTCGACAACCCGGTCGGGGCGGTGCGCATCGGGCTGTGCGGCAAGGAACTGGTCGTCAACCCCACCCACCAGCAGCGAGCCGAGGCCCGCCTCGACATCGTCGTGGCCGGGACCGCCGACGCCGTGGTCATGGTGGAAGCCGGCGCCACCGGCGTCAGCGAGGCCCAGGTGCTGGACGCCATCGACCTCGCCCATCGCGAGATCAAGACGCTCATCGCCGCCCAGCGGGCGCTGCAGGCGCGGGCCGGCAAGCCCAAGCCCGCGTTCACCGCTCCCCCGGTTCCCTGGCCGGCCGAGTTCGAGGCCGACCTCCGCAGCCGCTACACCGCGCCGCTCGACGCGGCGCTGCACACGCGCGGCAAGCTCAACCAGTACGCCGCCATCGACCGGGTCATCGAGGACGCGGTGGCGGCGCTGCCGGAGGACGAGCGCGCGGCGAGGAGCGGCTGGGTCAAGACGATCCTCCATGACATGGTGAGGGTGCAGTTCCGGCAGTCGGTGCTGGAGCGGCGCGAGCGGCTGGATGGGCGGGCGTTCGACGAGATCCGTCCCGTCACCTGCGAGGTGGGGCTGCTTCCCCGCACCCACGGCTCGGCGCTGTTCACCCGAGGCGAGACCCAGGCGCTCGTGACCTGCACCCTCGGCACCTCCGAGGACGTGCAGATCATCGAGGCGCTGGAGGGCGAGACCCAGCACCGCTTCCTGCTCCACTACAACTTCCCGCCGTTCTCGGTGGGAGAGGTCAAGTTCCTGCGCGGCCCCGGGCGCCGCGAGATCGGCCACGGCAACCTGGCGCGGCGCGCCCTGCTGCCGGTGATTCCCGACAAGAGCGTGTTCCCCTACACGTTGCGCGTGGTGTCCGACATCCTCGAGTCGAACGGTTCGTCGTCGATGGCCACGGTGTGCGGCGGCACCCTGTCGCTCATGGACGCCGGCGTGCCGATCGCCGCCCCGGTGGCTGGCGTGGCGATGGGGCTCGTGTCGGACGGTCAGCGGTTCGCGGTCCTCACCGACATTGCCGGCCAGGAGGACCACGAGGGCGACATGGACTTCAAGGTCGCCGGCACCCGAGACGGCATCACCGCCTTGCAGATGGACATCAAGATTGCCGGGCTGTCGCGGCAAATCATGGAGCAGGCGCTCGAGCAGGCCCGCCAGGGCCGGTTGCGCCTGCTCGACATCATGGAGGGGACGATCGCCGCGCCACGCGCCGAGATTTCCACCTACGCGCCGCGCATCATCACCATCAGCATCGACCCCGACAAGATCCGCGACGTCATCGGACCGGGTGGCAAGACGATCCGGGCGATTTGCGAGCAGACCGGGGCCCGCATCAACATCGAGGATGACGGCCGGGTCGAGATCGCCACCTCGGACGAGGCGGCGGCCGCCAACGCGGTGCGGATCATCGAGGGGCTCACCCGCGAGCCGCAAATCGGCGAGGTGTTCGAAGGCACCGTCAAGCGCGTCGAGGCGTACGGCGCGTTCGTCGAGATCCTCCCCAACAAGGACGGCCTCCTGCACGTCTCCGAGATTGCCCATGAGCGCACCCGCGAGGTCTCCGACGTGCTCAAGCTCGGGGACAAGATCCAGGTCAAGATCATCGGCATCGATCAAAACGACCGGATCAAGCTCTCCCGCCGGGCTCTCCTGCCGGTTCCCGAAGGACACACCGAGGACGAGGGCGAGCGCGAGCACCGGCCCCGCCGCCGGGACGAGGGCCGGGGCGGCCACGGGCGCGGCGATCGCGGCTCTGGCGACCGGCGTCACGGCGACCGGCGCGAGCGGCCGCGGTAGCCAAGATGTCTCGTCTGTTCAGCGGGCCGCCTGCGGGCGGCCCGCCTCGCTTTCGACCAGGGGCGGTCCGGCGCCGCTAGTCGTCTTCCCACCCCCAGCGCAGCACCGCAATCGGTGCCGAGTAGGCATCGGTCCACAGCCGCGCCACCCGCCCCGGTGCCGGGCCAGTCGGGCCGAACCCGGCCAGCTCCGGCTCGGCGAGCAGCTCCGGCTGCCGGCTCAGCAGCATCCACAGCGAGTGCCACGACCTGCCGTCGGCGCTCGGGTAGCCTTCGAGCAGCATCCCCGACAGCCCGTGCGCCTCCGCCAGCCGCCAGGCGACCGGCGCCAGCGCCAGGTTGCGCGACGAGAGGTTGAGAGCGAGCACGCCGTCCGGCCCCAGATGCGCGAGGTAGAGCGCCACCGCCTCGCGAGTCAGGAGGTGGACGGGCACCGCGCCCGACGAGAACGCGTCCATAACCAGCAGGTCGAAACTCTGGCCGCCTTCCCTCTCGAGCTCGCCGGCGAGGGCCAGCCGACCGTCGCCGACCACGACCTCCACGTCGGCCGGAGAGTCCTGCAGGAAGGAAAAAAAGCCCCCTTCCCCCTCGGCCAGGGCTGCGACGGTCGGGCTCAGCTCGTAAAACCGCCAGCTGTCGCCAGCCCGGCCGTACGCCGCGAGGGTGCCGACCCCCAGCCCGATCACGCCCGCGCGCAGGCCGCGATCGGGGTGCCGGCGGCGCAGCAGCTCGACGGCCCGGCCGACCCCGCTCCCCCGCCCGAAGTAGGCGGTCGGCAGGCGGCCGAGCCCCGATTCCGCGAGCTGGAAGCCGTGCACGATCCGCCCGTGCCAGAGCGCGAGCGCGGCAGCACGCTGGCTACCCGTTCCCACAGTTGTGGGCTCCACCCGGACCACGCCGTAGTAGTCGCGGTGCACGAAGAGCGCCCGGGCGTTCACCGCTCCCGCATGCGCCCGCAACGCCACCCCGAGCACCCCCACGGCGGTTCCGAGGCAGAGGACACCGGCCATCGGCAGCCCTGCCCGGCGCCTCCACGCTGCCCGCCGCGCGAGTGCCAGCAGCGCGGCGCCGGCCGCCAGCGCGAGCACGAGGTTCGCCGGCTCGGCCAGCGCCTGCGGCAACCGGCGCAGCGCGTCCGGCCGGCCGCCGGCCAGCAGCCACCCGCAGCCGCCTCCGACCGCGAGCAGCGACGCGACCGGGGGCGCGATCCGCCCTTCCCACAGCCAGCTCCCCCGGTTGCGGATGAGCGTCACGAGCGCCAGGACGCCCGCAGCCAGCATCCCCAGGTGCAGCTCGAACATCCCGTCGAGCCACGCCGGCGCGGCCACGGCCACCAGCACGCCACCGGCCGCGCCGCCCACGGCAATGGCCAGGTAGTAGGCGGTCAGCCGCGAGGTCGGGGGCCGCAGCGCCGCCAGCTCACCGTGCAGGGTCGTGCACGCCGCCAACAGGTAGGCGAGCCAGATCCCGATTTGCCACCCTGCCGGCACGTCCACGCTCCAGTACAGCGCCAGGCAGGCGGCGACGGTGCAGATCGCCAGCGCCCCACCCCAGAAGCCACGGTGGTACCGGCGGGGGCGTTCGAAGACGATGATCATCGACAGCAGGTAGGCGCCGAGCGGCAACGCCCACAGCAGCGGGACCACCGCCACCTCCTGGCACACCTGGTTGGTGACCGCCATCAGCAGCGCCGAGCCGGTGGCCGCCAGCAGCAGCCAGAGCACGCGTGTGCCGGGCGGCACCGCCGCCGGCTCACCGGGGCCGTCGGAGGACGGCGCTGGCGCGGCCGGCCGCCGCCCGGCAGCCCAGGCGCACCAGCCCATCGCCGCCGCGTACACCACGAAGCCGCAGGTCCAGGCGACCGCCTGCGCCGGCACCTCGAACCCTGGCTCCACGAGCAGCGGGTAGGTGGCGAGACCCAGCAGCGAGCCGGCGTTGGAAAGGGCGTACAACCGCCAGGGCGGGCGACCCGGCCGCAGCCGCACGCTCCACGCCCCCACCAGCGAGGTCGTGGCCGCGAGCGTCACGAAAGGCACGCCGGCCGCGGCCAGCAACAGGACGAGCTGGCGGGCCAGCGGCGGCCACGTGTTGCCGCCCACCCACGCCGGAGGGGGCAACAGCGGCACCCCCCAGCGCAGCGCCTGCACCGCCAGGCTGGCGAGGCTTGCGACCAGGAACAGGGCGAACAGCCACCGCTGCGCTCCCCCGGCGCTGCGGCGGATCAGCATGTGCGCCAGCGCGTAGCCCGCCAGCAGCAGCACCTGGTAAAGGAGCAGGCACCCCGTCCACAGCGCCGGCGCCCCTCCGAAGTATGGCAGCAGGTGCTTGCCGAGGATCAGCTCCACCGCGAACAGCAGGAAGGCACCCACGAACGCCGCGACAGGCAGGAACACCCCGGCCCACCGCTCCAGCCAGCGCGCCGGGCCGCCGGGCGAGACCGGCACCGAATCGGAGGTGGAGGACCGCGTCATCTCGGGGTGCTCGCCCATGCAGCGCCCGGCATACCACACTCGGCGCCGCGCGCAAAGCCTCTCAGCGCTGGCAAGCCGGGCAGAAGTACGCCGACCGTCCCGCCAGCACGAGCCGCCGGATCGGCGCCGCGCAGCGCGCGCACGGCAGTCCTTCCCGCCCGTACACCTCGAGCTGCACGGCGAAATACCCGGCCCGCCCGTCGCTCGCCACGAACCCTCCGTCCGAAAGCGTCGTGCCGCCGGCTGCAATGGCCTCCAGCAGCACGGCCCGGATCGCGTCGGCGAGGCGCGCCAGGCGCGCTGGCGAGATTCTCGAGATCGGCCGGGTGGGCCGGATGCCGGCCCGGTACAGCGCCTCGCAGGCGTAGATGTTGCCGACTCCGGCCAGGACACGCTGGTCGAGCAGCACGTTGCGCACCGGCGCCCGCTGCCGCGCCGCCGCCGCACCGAGGGCGGCGAGCACGTCGCCCTCCAGCGGGTCGGGGCCGAGTTCGGGCAGCGGCGAAAGGCGGCCGAGGTCGCCGCCTGGCATCGCCACTGCGAAGCCGAAGCGCCGGGGGTCCACGAAGCGCAGGTCCCGGCCGCCCGCGAACCGCAGCACCAGGTGGGTATGAGGCAGCCAGAGGTCCTCGCGGCGCGCGACCAACAGCCGCCCGGTCATGCCGAGGTGCACCACGGCCCCGACCTCACCGAACCGGACCAGCAGGTACTTGCCCTGCCGCTCCACCGACTCCAGGCGGCGGCCGATGACCCGCTGCCACTCGCCGGCGTCGAGCGGCAGCCGCAGCCGTGCCGGCGTCACCTCGACGCCCTCCACCCGACAGCCCAGCAACGCGGCGGAGACCGAACGCCGGACGGTCTCGACCTCTGGCAGCTCAGGCATGAAAGAAGGCCCTCCCCCACCCTCCCACCCGGTCGAGAGCTGAGAGTCGAGAGCTCTCCCCCGCTCCCCCCACACAACACGGCCACCGACCCCCCACCTCCGCCCCTTCCCCCAGCAAACCCTGGACCTGGGTGTCGTCGTGGACGTCGTCGTGGACCTGGTCGTGGTGGTGGTCGTGGACGCGGACGCCAGAGGGCCGATGCGTCGGATCACCTAAACACCGCTCGGAGGAGGAGCGTATACAGGGGTGAACGTGATCCTCCTCTCCTCCTAGCAGCCCGGCGCCGCGACCACGCGGCGCCGAGGCGTTTGCGCCCCGCCTCCGGACGGCGGACGCTCTTTCGCGAGCGGGCGAGACGGGATCACATGTACAGGCCACCGGAGACGTTGATGACCTCCCCGGTGATGTACGAGCCGGCGGGCCCGGCCAGGAACAGCACCGCGTTGGCGATGTCCTCTGGGGTCCCCAGGCGCTGGATCGCGAGGTTCGCCAGCAGGGCCTTGCGCTGCTCGTCGGTGAGCCGGTCGGTCATCGGCGTCTGGATGAACCCCGGCGCGATCGCGTTGACCGTGATCCCGCGCCCGCCGAGTTCCTTGGCCAGCGCCTTGGTGAAGCCGATGAGCCCGGCCTTGGAGGCGGCATAGTTGGCCTGCCCCGGGTTGCCCATCAGCCCGACCACCGAGGAAATCGAAATGATGCGCCCTTCCCGCTGCTTCATCATGACCTTGGCGACCGGCTGGGTGACGTTGAACGCCCCGTCGAGGTTGACCGCCAGCACCCGCCGCCAGGACTCCGGCTTCATGCGGATGAGGAGCTGGTCGTCGGTGATCCCGGCGTTGTTGACCAGCACGTGGATGCCGCCCAGCTCGGCGACGACCTGCTCGACGACGCGGGCCGCCGCCGCGCCGTCGGTGACGTCAAGCGGGTACACCCGCGCCGTGCCGCCGGCGGCCACGATCTCGTCCACCACCCGCTGCGTGGGGTCGGTCGGCAGCGAGCTGCACGCCACCGTCGCGCCCTCGCGGGCGAGCGCCCGCGCGCACGCGGCGCCGATGCCCGTCGCCGCTCCCGTCACCAGCGCCACCTTGCCCTCGAGACTGCCCATCGGACCCTCCTTTCGGCAGGCCGTCAGCGCTCGAAAAACGCCGCGACCTGCTCGGCCGTGCCGACCTGCACGGTCCTCGCCTCGCGCGCGATGCGCCTGACGAGCCCGGACAACACGCTGCCGGGCCCGACCTCCACGAACGTGTCGAACCCGTCGGCCACCATGCGCTGCACGAGCTCGACCCAGCGCACCGGCGCGTCCACCTGGCGCATGAGCCCCTCCCGCACCACCTCCGGACCCTGCACAGGCGCGGCGTCCACGTTGTTGTACAGCGGCACGCCGAGTTCCGCGAACGAAAGCGCGCCCAGCACCGGCTCGAGGCCGAGCCGGGCGGGGACCATGAGCGGGGAGTGGAACGGCGCCGAAACCGGCAGCGGCATCACGCGCTTGGCGCCGCGGGCCTGCAGCAGCTCACCGGCGCGGGCGACGGCCGCCGCATGCCCGGCGATCACCGTCTGCTCCGGGGCGTTGAAGTTGGCGGCCACCACCACCTCGTTCGCCGACGCGGCCTCGCGGCACGCCTCCTCGACCACGTCGCGCCCCGGGCCGAGGACGGCCGCCATCGCGCCGACCCCCACCGGCACCGCCTCCTGCATGAGCTGCCCGCGCCGCCGCACCGTCCGCACGAGGTCCTCGACGCCGAGCCCGCCGGCCGCGCCGACGGCCGAGTACTCGCCCAGCGAATGCCCGGCCACCCCGTCGAACCCCGCGCCGCGGGCGCGCAGCACCGCGAAGGCGGCCAGCGAGACCGTCAGGATCGCCGGCTGCGTGTTGGCGGTGAGCTTGAGCTGCTCCTCCGGCCCCTCGAAACACAGCCGCGACAGCGGCTCGCCAAGCGCCGCGTCGGCGCGCTCGAACACCTCGCGCGCTTCGGGGTGGCGCTCGGCGAGGTCCCTGCCCATGCCGGCGAACTGGCTGCCCTGCCCCGGGAAGATGAACGCGGTCTTGCCCATGCCGACCTCCTAGCTGCCGGCGCGCGAGGAGCGCTTGATCAGCGCCTGGGCGATCTCGTTGCGCTGGATCTGGTTGGTGCCCTCGTAAATCTGGAGAATCTTGGCGTCGCGCAGCATCTTCTCGACCGGATACTCCTTCATGTACCCGTAGCCGCCGAACACCTGCACGGCGTCGACCGCGACCGACATCGCCACGTCCGAGCCCAACACCTTGATCATCGACGACTCCATCGCGAACTCCGAAGCACCGGAGTCGATGTGGCGCGCCACCGCGTACAGCAGCGCACGCGCCGACTCCACCCGCACCGCCATGTCGGCCAGCAGGTGCCCGACCGCCTGGAACGACGCGATCGGCTTGCCGAACTGCTTGCGCTCTTTGGCGTACGTGATCGCCGCCTCGAGCGCCCCGGCGGCCAGCCCGACGCCTTGGGCGCCGACCGCCACGCGGGCCCGCTCGAGCGTCCGCATGGTGACGACGAACCCGGTGCCCTCACGCCCGATGCGGTTGGCCTCCGGGATGCGCACGTTGTCGAAGATGACCTCGCGCGTCGAGGAGGCGCGGATCCCCATCTTGTCCTCGCGCTTGCCGAACGAAAGCCCCGGCCGGTCCGCCTCGACCAGGAACGCCGAGGCGCCGCGCGGACCCCGCGAAGGGTCGGTCATCGCGATGACGGTGTAGAAATCGGCCTCGCCGCCGTTGGAAATCCACTGCTTGGTGCCGTTGAGCACGTACTCGTTGCCGTCCTTCACGGCCCGGGTGCGCATCCCGAAGGCGTCGGAGCCGGCCTCGGCCTCGGTCAGGCAGAAGGCGGCGATCCACTCGCCGGTGGCGACCTTCGGCAGCACCTGCTGCTTCATCGCCTCGTCGCCGGAGATCAGCACCGGCAGCGTGCCGAGCGCGATCGCCCCGTACGACGTCGACACTCCCAGGCACGCCCGGGACAGCTCCTCGGTCACCAGGCACAGGTCCATCATCGATCCGCCCAGGCCGCCGTACTCCTCCGGGATGAACACCCCCATGAGCCCCGCATCGCCCATCGTCTTGAGGATGTCGCGGGGAAAGATGTCGTCGCGGTCGAGCTTCCCGCGCACCGGCACGATCTCGCCCTCGGCGATCTGCCTGGTCAGGGCCACGATTTCCTTTTGCGTGTCCGTCAAGAGGTAGTCCATTGCCTTCTCCTCGAGCGTCATCGGCCGCGAGGGCCGCAAGTCGCTACCAGCGGACGACGCTGGCGGCCCAGGTGAGCCCGCCGCCGAACGCCGCCATCAGCACCAGATCGCCCCGCTGCAGGCCGCCGCTCTCGATCACCTCGCCAATGGCCAGCGGGATCGACGCCGACGAGGTGTTGCCCACCTTCTCCAGGTTGACGTAGATCCGCTCGCCGGGGATGCCGAGCCGGTCGCCCACGGCGGAGATGATCCGCAGGTTGGCCTGGTGGGGCACGAACCAGCGAACCTGCTCGGTGGTCACCCCGGCCTTTCCGAGTGCTTCCTGGCAAACATCGAGAAAGGCCCGCACTGCGAGCTTGAACACCTCGTTGCCGCGCATCTTGATGAACGGCAAGCGGGCGTCGATGTGCTCCTTGACGTGCGGCGGATACTTGCTGCCTCCGCCTGGCATCTGGATGATGTCCGCATAGTTCCCGTCGGTGTGCCAGGCGCACGACAGGACGCCGTCGCCGGGCTCGCAGGCCCGCAGCACGGCCGCGCCGGCCCCGTCCCCGAAGAGAATGCACGTCGAGCGGTCGGTGAAGTCGCAGTACTTGGACAGCGCCTCGGCGCCGATGATCATTGCGGTCTTCACCTCGCCAGTGGCGATGAACTGCCGCGCCACCTGCAGCGCGTACAGGAAGCCCGAGCAGGCGCCGGCAATGTCGAAACACACCGCGTTTCTGACGCCGAGCACGGGCTGGATGATGGCGGCCGTGGCGGGGATCGGCTGCTCGGGGGTCGCGGTGGCGAGCACCAGCAGCTCGATCTCCTCGGGCTCGACTTCCGCCGCGGCCATGGCCTTCTTGCCGGCTTCGACGGCGATCTCGGCGATCCCCTCGTCCGGCCGGACGTAGTGCCGCACCTTCATCCCGGTCCGCTGGACGATCCACTCGTCGGTTGTGTCGACGATCTGCTCGAAGTCCTTGTTGGTCATGATGCGGGGGGGGAGCGCCGTTCCCAACCCGATGATGCGTGCCGATGGAAGACTGGATCGGTCCACTTCAGTCACCTCCAGACCGCCGAGCCGCGCGAAGCTCCGCCACCTTGGCCTCGATGTCCCGGACCACGGTGTGACTGCCGTAGGCATGGGCAACGCGGAGCGCGTTGCGGATGGCCTTGGGGTTGGAGCGCCCGTGCCCCACGAGGCACGCGCCGCGCACCCCGAGCAGCGGCGCCCCGCCGACCTCGGCGTAGTCCACACGCCGCTTGAAGCCTGTGAAGGCGCCCTTGGCGAGCAGGAAGCCGGCAGCCGAAAACGCCGACTTCCTGGCCTCCCGCTTGAGCAGGCCGAAGACCATCTCGCCGAGCCCTTCCGAGACCTTGAGCACGACGTTGCCGACGAACCCGTCGCACACCACGACATCCACGGTGCCGGCGTAGACGTCGCGCCCCTCGACGTTGCCGATGAAGTTGATGCCGGTCCCGGCGAGCAGCCCGTACGCCTCCCTGGTGAGGTCGTTGCCCTTGCCTTCTTCCTCGCCGATCGACAGCAGCCCCACTCGCGGCCGGGCCACACCCATGACGTCGTGCGAGTAAAAGTGGCCCATGATGCCGAACTGCACCAGGTGCTGCGGCTTGCAGTCCACGTTCGCGCCCGCGTCGACGATCAGCGTCTGCTGGTCGATGCCCGGCAGCAGCGCCGCCAGGGCCGGGCGCTCGATCCCTTCGATGGCGCCCAGCGTGAGCTTGGCGGTGACCATGGCAGCGCCGGTGTTGCCGGCGGAGACGAACGCCACCGCCTGGCCGTCCCGGACCAGCTTCGCCGCCACGGCCAGCGACGACTGGCGCTTGGCGCGCACCGGCGCGGTGGGCGCGTCGTCCATGGCCACGACGTCCGGGGCGTCCACGATCTCGATGCCGCGCACCGGCCCGCCCCGCTGGGCGAGTTCCCGCCGGAGCACGCTCTCGCGTCCGACCAGGAGCACGCGCACACCGTGCAGCGCCACCGCCTCGACCGCGCCCTGGACCGTGGCCGCAGGCGCGTGGTCCCCGCCCATGGCGTCCAGCGCAACGGCTCCTTCGAGAAGTTCCGGCATGGCCTACTGGGTCAGGCGATTTCCTCGACGTTGAGTACTTGCCGGCCCTCGTACATCCCGCAGTGCGGGCACACCCGGTGCGGGAGCTTCGGCTGGTGGCAGCTCGGGCACTCGGACTGCGCCGGCGGCTGCAGGTGATCGTGAGCGCGACGGCGGTCGCGGCGGGCCTTGGAATGGCGATGTTTCGGGTTCGGCATTTGGATCCTCCTGACGAGTCACTGTGCGTCGCGCCACTGCGCCAGCGGCGCCCAGCGTTCGTCGGTCTGCGGGGGGCAGTCGCACGCCCCCTCGTTCAAGCTTTTTCCACAGCGCGAGCAAAGCCCCTTGCATCCCTCGCGGCACAGCGGCTTCATCGGCACCGCGAGCAGGACCTGCTCGCCGGCAATGGCCCCGAGATCGAGCGCAGGGGCCTCGAAAAAGACCACGTCCAGCTCGTCCCGACCCAGCCGGGTCTCCTCCTCGCGCGGCGCCGAGGCCACCGGCAGCAGCTCGATCTCGAGCCGCTCGGCGAGGCGCACCTGGAACTCCCCAAGACAGCGCACGCACCTCAGGGTCATCGTCCCCTCGAGCCGCCCTTCGAGCCGGTAGCCCCGACTCGTGCGCTCCACCGACCCCTCGACACGCAGCTCGCCGACCCGCACGACGTCCTCGCCGCAGGTCTCCAACACCGGCTGCACCCGCTCGGCGAACTCGATCGGCTGCATGTCGGCGCGCGTCAGGTCGATCACATGCACACGTCCCTCGCCCCGCCCGCGCGGGGAGCGGTGAGCATAGCAACCGACCCTCGAACCGTCAATCGAGTGCAGCCGGCGTCCCAGGTTCCCGTCAAAGTCGCGGGGGTCTGGGGAGTGGGAGGGTTCGGGCATGTGAGGGGGTGGCAGTCTGGCGGGTCTTTGTGGGTGGAGAGGGTGGAATTGGGGGTGAGCAGGCAGAGCTTGGCCCCAGACGCGGAGCAGGACGCGAGGCAGGGGACGGGTTACAGGCCGATGGCGGCGAGGGCGAGATGGGAGCGGCGGGCGAAGCGGCGCTGACCCTGTGGTGTTGAGGTGTGTCCGAGCCGGCGGAGGATGGCGATGGCGAGG
>Ga0209506_1001371_pt1 | contig 25914 bp, 22 predicted proteins | sample AD_JPNHG2_MetaG_FD_184409 | JGI IMG/M metagenome (GOLD analysis project Ga0209506, IMG submission 184409) | Active sludge microbial communities of municipal wastewater-treating anaerobic digesters from Japan - AD_JPNHG2_MetaG (SPAdes) (version 2) | ecosystem: Engineered > Bioreactor > Anaerobic...
TTTTACGCGATCCGTTTCATACGTCCCTACGGGACTATCGTTTGGTTTTTCCCCGTGTCCCAGGAGTTCCTCCTGGGCTACGGTCAAACCGTCCCTACGGGACTATCGTTTGGTTTCTCCCCGTTTCCCAGGAGTTCCTCCTGGGCTACGGTCAAACCGTCCCTACGGGACTATCGTTTGGTTTTTCCCCGTGTCCCAGGAATTCCTCCTAGGCTACGGTCAAACCGTCCCTACGGGACTAACCTGCCCTTCGCACGACTCCATGCGAGGGGCGTCCTCATCGGTTATGCATAAATTCCATCGGACTAAAATGTCCAAACTTCAAGGACAGACTGTCCAGTCTGCCGCGGGCGCTTATACATTTTCAGATCGGTCGAATGAGACGGTGTTCGACACGAAGTCCCGGAGGGACGCCTTGAAAATAGCCCAGGACGCCAGTCCTGGGATTTCGCGGCGGTGTCGGGGAAGTCCCGTAGGGACGTTTGAAACCGCTCGTTCTGTTCCCTATGCATCGCTCATCGCATTCGATCCCGTGCCGTTTTACCCTTGGTTGAAAAAACACAATGGTCAAATAGGCTTGCATGGACATGCGCCATCATGCTTTCTTTTACGCGATCCGTTTCATACGTCCCTACGGGACTATCGTTTGGTTTTTCCCCGTGTCCCAGGAGTTCCTCCTGGGCTACGGTCAAACCGTCCCTACGGGACTATCGTTTGGTTTTTCCCCGTGTCCCAGGAGTTCCTCCTGGGCTACGGTCAAACCGTCCCTACGGGACTATCGTTTGGTTTTTTCCCCGTGTCCCAGGAGTTCCTCCTGGGCTACAGTCAAACCGTCCCTACGGGACTAACCTGCCCTTCGCGCGACTCCATGCGAGGGGCGTCCTCATCGGTTATGCATAAATTCCATCGGACTAAAATGTCCAAACTTCAGGGACAGGCTGGACAGCCTGTCCCACACACTCGCCCTAATTTCTGCTCCTGTTGGGGCTCCGCATTCAATGCTTCAATAGGATTCTGTAATCCGTTCAACCGGAGAAACAACATTTTTCGGGTAGTTTCAGCCTGTTACAAAGTTCGAGAATTCGGTACTCTCATGTGGACAGCAATGAAGCGTCATATTGAGACCAGAGGCATCCAGCAAATCCCTTTGAGTCGCAAGGCCTGCCGAGTTTGTTCGATTACGATGACGATGATGAGCACGAGCAGGAGGACGCGACGGGGGCCTCTGCAATCGAATATCATTGTCTTCCGCACCATTGGATGCGTCTGCTCTGCGGCATGAACGAATTTTCTTGAACAGGATCCCCTTTCTTTGCGACGATGCAGGGGGAGAAAGGCTACGGAACGCACAACGAAAGAGGAAACGCATGGCCGCACATTTGATTATTACCGATATTGACGGGTGCATCAGCCCCGAGGAATCCATACCGTGGAACCTGGATCTGTTTGTGCGTTTTGCGCGGATTTGCCGCGAGGCCAACGCGGGCACGGGGTCGATCGCGCCGATTACGCTCTGCACGGGCCGTCCGCAGCCGTATGCGGAGGCGCTCGCGAAAATCCTCGGTATTCACGCGCCGATCATCTGTGAAAACGGCGCGGTGCTCTATACGCTGGACGACAACCGTTCACGGTTCGGCCCGGGTGTTACGGAGGAAAAAATCCTCGGGCTCCGGGCTGTGCGCGAATTCATTGACACCGCGTTGCTGCCCGACTATCCCGGCCTCATTTACCAGTTCGGCAAGGAGGCGCAGATTTCGGTCTTTACCGAACACCCGGAGATCTTTCCCGAAATCGAAGCCGCCATTGGGGATTTCATCGCCGATATGGGCCATCCGCCGCTTGTGATTGCGCCGTCGCATTATTATCTCAACATTTCGATGACGGGCGTGGACAAGGGCAGCACGCTCGAAGCGCTGTTCGGCGAATTCGGCGTCACACGCGAAATGGTCGCGGGCATCGGCGACACGGAAGGCGACTTGCCCCTGCGAAACGCCACCGGATTTTTCGCCTGCCCCGCCAATGCGAAACCCGTGCTCAAGGCCGCGGCGGATTACGTGTCGCCCTATCCGGACATCGAAGGCCTGCTGGACATACTGGCCCGGCCTGAAATGAAACGCTTCAGATCTTGAAATCGTCCTTGTGGCGGCTGACGAAACATCGCAGGCGTTTCATGGCGTCCTTTTCAATTTGCCGGATCCGCTCGCGGGTCAGGTTGAATTTCAGGCCCGTTTCTTCAAGGGTATGGGCCTTTCCGTCCATCAGCCCGTAGCGGTAACGGAGGATGTTGGCCTCGCGCGGGGTCAACTGGCCCATGAGTTCCTCCATTTCCTGGTCCATTTCGAACTGCTGGATGGCCTTGTCAATTCGCGGGGGTTCGGATTGTTCGGGAATGCCACGCCCGTCGTCATGGTCCACCGAGTCCATCTTCTCAAGCGGGGCAAGATCTTCGACGAACTCACGCAATTTGCGCGCCTCGTTGATTTTGATGCCCATTTCGACGGCGACCTCTTCGACGGCGGGGTATTTTCCTGTCCGTGTATACAAGTCCTCGGCGGTCTTTTTGTACCTCGCGATGTTGTCCGTGACGTAAACCGGCACTCGGACCGTGCGTCCCTGATTGGAAAGCGAACGGGTGACGGCCTGGCGAATCCACCATGTCGCATAGGTTGAGAATTTACAGCCCCGGTCGGGGTCGTACCGGCTGACGGCTTTCATGAGACCCAGATTGCCCTCCTCGATGAGATCGAGCAAGGGCAGTCCGTAATAGAGGTATTTTTTGGCAATACTGACCACCAGGCGCAAATTGGAAACAATGAGCTTGTGCCGGGCATCGCCGTCGCCCGCCCGTGCGCGGCGCGCAAGACGGATCTCGTCCGTGGTCGAAAGCAGCGGAATTTTGGATATTTCCGCCAAATAGGTGCTCAGCCCGTTCTCGCGCGGCTCCATTGCCATACTGCTACCTTGCCATCATGTATTTCGGCGCAAACGCCTTGTAGCCGAAACGCGCACCGACAACGTCGTTGATCTGTTGTAACGTATCCAAAATTCCATACGCCCGTTCCCGCACGCGGATAATGCGCGGCTTGCCGATAAGGCCCGCTTGTTTCGCCGCGTAGTCTATCGCATCGTCCAAGCCGCCGATTTCGTCCACGAGACCCAATTCGCGGGCTTGGCGCCCGGTAAACACGCGCCCGTCGGCCAATGCGCGAACTTGAACGGGATCGAGGCTTCGGCTCTTGGAAACCACTTCAATGAAATAATCCTGAAAATCGTTCACGACCTGTTGCAAATGTTCACGCTGGCGATCGCTCAACGGCTCGGAAATGGACCCCATGGCCTTGAATTCGCCGCTGGCAATCGTGTCAAATTTCACACCTATCTTATCGAACAACTCCTTGGCCGATGTATACTCCGTCATCACACCGATGCTTCCGGTGAGTGAAGTGCGATCCGCAAAGATCGTATCAGCCGCCAAGCAGACAAAATATCCTCCCGAAGCGGCCGTCGATCCCATGGATGCAATCACGGGCATACCATCGTTTGAAACACGTTCAAGGGCCGTGTAAATTTCCTCGACCACGGAGATGACGCCGCCGGGACTGTCCACGCGCACGACCAATGCCTTGACATCCGGATTGCCCGCCAGTTCCTCGATCCGATCAATAACCATGCGATCGTCATTGATTTCGCCGAATACATCCAACACGGCCACGCCGGGCCCCCAACGCAGCAGGGTTTCCCGCACCGGCAAAAAATAGCCGCCCACGACCACGGCCAGCACGGCCGCCAGACCGGCGCCTGCCGCCGTGGCCAGTAGACATCCGCAACTTCGCCGTTTGCCATCGCCCGCCATCGTACACTCCTCTTTAGAATGTTCCTATTGTAGCCCAGCGCCGGAACACAGTCTACCTTGACCGGAAGAACGCCTGGCGCTTGCCGCGATCAGCCCTGATTGACGAGATCGTCGGGTTCGATCAGCGCAATGCCGTCCTTGCACAAGGCGCATGCACCCGGCGGCCAACTCTCCATGTCAAGCCGGGCAAGCGGCGCGAAGCGACAATCGAAGGTCGCCTCTCCCCCACTCCGGTCAAGCAACACCCCGACCCCCACAACCTCGGCGCCGCGCGCACGCAAATGCGCAATCGTTTTGTGAACGGAACCGCCGGTCGTGATAACGTCTTCGACGACAAGCACGCGGGCGCCGGGCTTGAGGGCAAAGCCCCGCTTGAGCGCCATGCCGCCTTCCCCATCCTTTTCCGTGTACGCGGCGCGCGCGCCAAGCGACCGGGCCGTTTCGTACGCCAGCACGATGCCCCCCGTGGCAGGCCCGACGACCAACTCGACGCCACATGCGCCAAAAGGTTCCGCCAGCGCGCGGCAAAGGCGTTCGGTGAATTCAGGAAATTGCAGGACGCGCGCGGCCTGGAGAAACTGCCGGCCATGGCGTCCGCTCGTGTAGCGAAAATGCCCCTCCAACAGCGCCCCGCACTCCTTGAAAATCGAAAGGACTTCATGGGCATCCATCACGCCAATTCCTCTTGGATAAGCCGGACCGCCTCGGCGGGATTTTCATGCTTGAATATCGGACGGCCGACCACGATAAAGTTGGCCCCGGCTTCGGCGGCTTGCCGCGGCGTCGTGATGCGGAGTTGATCGTCTTTGCCCGTGGACCACGCCGGGCGGATGCCGGGTGTAACAAGAACCGGCTTGAGCCCGACCGCCTCGCGAACGAGCGCCGTTTCCTGTGGCGAACTGACAATGCCGTGCGCGCCGGATTCCACCGACTGTTTCGCAAGCCGCACGACGGCCTCGGAAGTCGTTTCGGGAAGTCCCACCTCGTCACGCAGCATCTCGTCCGAAAGGCTCGTCAGGACGGTTACAGCCAGAATTTTGGTATTCGTGCCCTCGACGGCCTCGCGGGCCGCCTCGATCATCCGGCGCCCGCCCATTGCGTGCAGGGTAAAGAGGGCAACTCCCAAATCGGCGGCGCCCCGGGCCGCTTTGGCGACGGTATTGGGAATGTCGTGAAATTTCAGGTCGAGAAAAACGTTTTTCCCCTTGCCGAGAATTTCCTGCACAATGGCAGGACCACACCGGGTAAACAATTGCGATCCGATTTTGAAGTACTGGCACGTCCCGCAGAGATCAACGGCGTGCAGGGCCTCTTCCCGCGAATCCATGTCCAGCACCGTGATAAGTTCCGTTTGCATGCATGTCCTTTCTTTGCTCTCAATGGGCGTTGCGGATGCAAGGCGTGCCGCCCGTCTTTTCAGCATCCATGGCGTCCCCGGCGTCCGCAACACCCATTTTCTAACAGATGAGGGAACCCGTCAATTCGCGAATATCAGACAAATGGCGTTGTTCGAGATATCGCGCAATGCCTTCGACAATCTCAATGGCCGCAAGCGGATTTCGGAACGACACCGATCCCACCGCCACCGCTGTCGCGCCCGCGACAAAAAATTGCACGGCGTCCGAAGCGTCGCAGATGCCGCCCATCCCAATCACGGGAATTTTTAGCACGCGCGCGGCATCCCATACCATCTTTACCGCGACCGGCCGAATCGCGGGACCACTAAGCCCGCCGACGATATTGGCAAGCCGCGGACGCCGGGTATCCGGATCGATAGCCATGCCCATCAGGGTGTTGATGAGCGAAACGGCGTCGGCGCCCGACTCCTGCGCGGCAAGGGCCGGTTCGCAAATGTCGGCCACATTCGGCGTCAACTTGATGAACAACGGGAGCGTCGTTGCGGAACGGATTGCGCGGGTGTACAACGCGACCTTGTCCGGATCCTGCGCGACCAGCGCGGCCCCTTTCCGGTTGCGCGCATCGTGCACGTTCGGACACGACAAGTTCGCCTCGATGGCCTCGGCGGCGTTTTCGGCCTGGATGCGGCGCGCCAGTTCGGCGTATTCCTCCGGCGAATGGCCGTAGATATTGGCAATAATCGTTGCGTGACAGTTGCGCAGATACGGAACCTTGTCCGCGATAAAGGCATCAATTCCGACATTTTGCAGTCCGATGGCGTTGAGAAGACCGGCGGGGGTTTCGACAAGCCGCGGCGGCTTGTTACCGGCCCGCGGCTTCAGGCTGATGCTCTTCACCGTGACCGCGCCCAGTTTCGACAAATCGTAGTACCGGCCGTATTCCTGCCCATAGCCGAACGTGCCCGATGCGACCGTCACCGGATTCGCCATCCGGAGACCGCCGACGTTCACCTCAAGATTCACCGCCATGAATCCTCCCCTCACCGGTCATAGGCCAAATCGTGCGCGTCCCAATCAATGACCGTCGTATCGAAGACGGGTCCGTCCGCGCAAACACGCAGCATTTTTTCACCTTCCGATTCCTGCCGGGAGTCGACGACGCAGCCGAGACAGGCCCCGTCGCCGCAGGCCATCTGGGCTTCGAGGGACACTTGGCAGTCCGCGCCGGCCTGCATCGCAACCTGCGAAACGGCCTTCATCATGGGCATCGGCCCGCAGGCATACACGCGGGTATTGACATCCGGCGCCAACCGATCGAGAAGTTCATGCGCCAACGCGCGCACGCCGGCGGAACCATCATCGGTCGCCACGTGGACCGTGCAACCAATCTGCCGGAGATCCGCCTCGCACAGGAGCATGTCGCGCGTGCGCGCCGCCAGAATGGCCTCCGGCGCTTTTCCGCATCCACGAACCAGGGCCTCGGCCAGCGCCGGAAACGGCGCCACACCGATGCCGCCGGCAACCAGAATATGCCGCGCGAAACGCGTTTCGATGGGAAATGGTTTGCCCAAGGGCCCCTGCACGCCCACAGTTTGGCCCACCATGCGCCGCGCAAGCAGGCGCGTCCCCTCCCCCTCAACCTTGAACAGAAACGCGACTCCATCCGAAAAGATGCGCTCGAAACTCATGGGACGCCGCAGGAATGGGTAAATACCTTCGGCCACTTGCAACATCGCGAACTGTCCTGCCCGCGCCTCGCCCGCAATGGCGGGCGAACGCACGGCCATGCGAAAGTGGCCCGGCGCCACTTCCTGATGCATTACGATGGGGCATTGTTCGACGTGCGGCATGCTACCTCCGATCCAGCGCCAGTTGATTGCGCAAGAGATCCAGGCTCACGCGCACGCGTTCGGCCAACACCTCGCCGACGCCCTCGACCGAATCCAGTTCATCTTTGGGCGCACGCAATATCTCTTTCAGGGAACCAAATCGTTCCACAAGATTCTCGATGATCTGCGGCGGGAGGCGGTGAGTCGTCGCAAGCACCCGATAGCCCCGCGGCGAAAGATACGTGTCCACGGATCGCGGAGTCGGCCCATACCCCAGCGACTGGCTGATCGATCCCAGGTTCAGCAATTCCTGCTGCGTCATTTCCGCGATTTTCGCCCGGACTTGATCGCATGTGGCGCCGGTCCGTTCCCGGTAATAGTCTTTGACCACCAATTCCGCCTGTTCCACCGGCAGCATCAATTCACGGACCTGCAACGCAATCAGCCGGCCTTCCGTGCCCAGTTCCAGGATATAAGGCTCCACTTCACGGGCAATGCGCAACACCATTTCGTACCGCTGAATCGCGCCGCACACATCGAAGATGGTCACCATGTCCTGAAACTCGCGAATGGTGAGTTCCTGCAGCGTTTCCTTGAGAACGTTTATATATTTTTCGAGCGTCTGGATAACTTGCCCGGCCTTGTTCAAAAGGGTCGGGATGCTGTCCATGATGTGTTTCATGTTGTGGACGTATAACGTGACACTGGCCCGCCGTTCCGATACGGCGACGGACATACACTTCGCCTGGCGCGCGATGCGCTCCGCAGCGCGATGCCTCGATCCGGTCTCGTTCGACACAATGGAGGTGTCCGGCTTCAGGAAGCGGTTCGCGTACACGATGCGACCGGCGTCTTCCGTAAGAATGATGGCCCCGTCCATTTTGGACAGTTCATACAAAAGTTGCGGCGTGCAGGGGGCATCCACCTTGACGCCGCCTTCGGACAAGTCGCCCAGCCGTTGCGGATCGCCGAAACAGAGCAGGGCGCCGGTCCGGCTTTGCAGGATGGCCGAAATGGCTTCCCGGACGCGCGTCCCGGGCGAAATCAGCAAAATGGCCTCGCGCAACACGTCCTCGTGCGTTTTGCGTTTACGCCTCGTGTCCATGACCGGTCTCCCACATCCATTCGATGGCTTGGCGAACATTTCCGATGGGAACCGCGGTATACCCGTTCGATTCGATGTCTGCCGCGCATCCCTTGGGTATCATACAGGTTGTGAATCCAAACTTCGAGGCTTCCGCCACTCGTTGGCGGGCCATGTCCACCGCGCGCACCTCCCCGGCAAGGCCGATTTCACCAAACGCCACCAACGTGGGAGGCGCCGGCGCTTCGCGTAAACTGGACGCCAGCGCCAGCGCTGCTGCAAGGTCGGCCGCCGGTTCGTCGAGGCGCACGCCGCCCGCCACATTCACAAACACGTCTTTATCCGCAAAATGCAGCCCCACCCGCTTTTCCAACACGGCCAGAATCAGCGCCAGCCGGTTCGGATTCAATCCGGTCACCGTCCGGCGGGGCGATCCGAAGACGGTCGGGCATACCAACGCCTGCACTTCGACCAACAACGGGCGCGTCCCTTCGATGCCCGGCAGCACCATTGACCCACTGACACCCTTGGGACGTTCACCCAGAAAGAGGGCGCTCGGATTGGCCACATCGCAAAGCCCCGCTTCGGTCATCTCGAACACCCCGATTTCATTGGTCGAACCGAACCGATTTTTAACGGCGCGCAAAATTCGCAGGGCCTGACGCCCTTCCCCCTCGAAATACAATACCGTGTCCACCAGGTGTTCCAGCAACCGGGGACCGGCAATGGCGCCTTCTTTCGTGACATGGCCGACGAGAAAAATGGGGATGTTCCGCCCCTTGGCCACGCGCAGAAATTCGTTCGCACATTCACGGACCTGTCCGGCGCTTCCCGGCGCCGAGGGCAATTGCGACGAATAGACCGATTGGATTGAATCAATTACGACAAAAACGTAATCCCCGCTTTCGATATGGCGGCGAATCACGTCCACGGCCGTTTCCGTCAACAAGAAAATATTTTCATGGAGCGCGTTCAGGCGTCCGGCGCGCAGCCTCGTCTGATCGAACGATTCCTCGCCCGAAACATACAACACCCGGCCGGCGGTTCGGGCAAGATGCCGGGAAATCTGAAGCATCAGCGTGGATTTTCCAATTCCGGGATCCCCCCCGACCAAAGTCAACGATCCCTCCACGACGCCCCCGCCCAGAACGCGATCGCATTCGGGGTCGCCTGTCGTTCGGCGCGGGGGCACTTCCAGCGCCCGATCGGTTAGGGCCATCGGTTCCGCGCCCGAAGCAAACGCAGCCCTAAGATGCGGACCGGTCTCGACGACCGATTCCTCGACCAGCGTGTTCCAATCGCCACAGTCCGCGCAACGCCCCGCCCAGCGGGGCGACACAGCGCCGCATTGCTGGCAAATATAGGCCGTTTTTACTTTTGTCATTTTCACCATTCCGGGCGGTCCAACGCCGGTTGAATGCTACCTTAGCGGCCCCCTCATTTCAAGCCCTCATAAGTGGCAGTCATTCCTAAAGATGGAAAGGGTGCGCCCAGTCGGAAACGTCCGAGGAGATTGAACCGGGACCGCATGTTATGTTAGAATTTGCTCCGTTCATCGCGAAGCGCGTTACCGTGAAGTGGGTCCGAACCCACTTTTTTTGTTGCATGGAGGGTAATGTATTCGGAACAAGGCGACACGATAAGACGCACATGGGAGACATTGGAGTCTCCGCTGGGCACAATGGGTTATGAACTCATCGAAGTGGAATACGGGCGCGAAAATGCCTCGTGGGTGCTTCGCCTGTTCATAGACAAGCCCGGCGGCGTCACGCTGGATGACTGTCAATCGGCCTCGCGTGCGGCCGGCATGTTGCTGGATGCCGCAGATTTCATTGACGGGCAGTACATGTTGGAAATGTCATCGCCGGGTTTTGATCGTCCCCTGCGGAAACCCGGGGATTTCGAGCGCTTCGCGGGCGAGCGAGTCCGCATCGTGGCGAGAACGCCCGTAGCGGGCCGCAGGCAATTCAAAGGCATCCTGCGCGGCGTGCAGGATGGTTTGGTGTCGGTTGATTGTGGTGGCGTCGTATGTACGATACATTTGGAGAACATAAAAAAGGCCCGGTTGGACCGATAAAGGGCCTGGATTCGAGGAATTCGACGTGGACGCGAATCTCAAAGTGATTCTGCAGCAACTGGAAGCGGAAAAAAACATTGACCGGGCGACGCTGATCGAAGCGATCAGGAGCGCCATCGAGACCTCTGCCCGCAAAGGTTTCGTGCATCCGGCCAATGTAACCGTCGAGGTGGATCCGCAGACGTTGGCGTTCAAAGTGTTCGAGATCCGCGAAGTGGTGGAAAAGGTCACCGATCCCGCGCAGCAAATCGCCTTGGCAGATGCCTTGGAACTCAATTCGGACGTGGTAATCGGCAACCGGCTGAAAGTGCCCACCGAGCCCAAGGATTTTGGCCGCATCGCCGCCCAGACCGCCAAGCAAGTGATCATCCAGCGCATCAAGGATGCCGAACGCGAAAACGTATTCGTCGAATTCAAGCAGCGCCGGGGCGAACTGATTACCGGCATTGTAAAACGGATAAGCCATGGTAACATTTTCGTTTCGATTGGCAAGGCGGAGGCGATTCTCCCCTATCGGGAGCAATCCCCCCGCGAAAACTACAAACCCGGCGACCGCATCCGCGCCTATGTGACGGAGGTCGAAAAGGGCGCCCGGGGCGCGGCAATCGTTCTTTCGCGCACTTCCCCTGAATTGGTGCGTGCGCTCTTCGAATTGGAAGTGCCCGAAATTTACGACGGCACCATCGTGATCAAGGCCATCGCGCGGGAAGCGGGAAGCCGCACCAAGGTGGCCGTGCAATCCAAAGATCCCAACGTGGATGCCGTCGGCGCCTGTGTGGGCATGAAGGGTTCGCGGGTGCGCGCCGTGGTGGAGGAATTGGCGGGCGAAAAAATTGACATCGTGCGTTGGAGCGATAATCCTGTCGAATTATGCACCAATGCGCTCAATCCGGCGGATATCCTCAATATTGTGGTGGATGAGGAAAGCCGGGGCATTCTCGTGGTGGTTCCCCATGACCAACTCTCGTTGGCCATCGGCAAGAAGGGACAAAACGCCCGGCTGGCCTCCCGGTTGATCGGATGGAACATAGACATCCGCAGCGATCAAGAGGGTGCGGCCGACTCCGGCGATCCCGCCGGGGATGCACCGGAAAACACGGAAGGTTCCCAGGAGGCCTGATTGCGATTGGAAACAACGCCAGGCGGTCCTTGGATGTGGCGGAGGTAGAAGTTAATGCAGAAAATAGCCAGTCTGGCAAAAAGGCTGGACATGACCGCCGAGGAAGCCCTCGAAACGCTGCGGTACATGCTGTTTGATGTCGAAGACATCGAATCCGAAATCTCCGATGAAGCGTGCGATCTCCTCATTGAAGTCGAGGAGGACCCCGCGGTCAAGGACCGCGTGCGGGAGGAAAAACTCAAAGAGCGCGCCAAAGCCGCCGAATCCGCCCGAAAGGCCGAGGCACGGCGAAAAAGCGCGGAAAAACGCAAAGCGGCCCAGGCCAAGAAACAGGCCGAGGAAGAAGCCCGGCTCAGAGCCGAAGAAGAAGCCCAACGCGAAGCGGAAAAAGCCTCCGAGCAGCCGCCCGCGCCTGTCGAAACAACCGAGCCGGCACCCGAACCCACTCCGATTGAAGCGCCGGTGGCGCCTGTCGAAACCGAACCGGCGCCCGCGCCCAAGAAGACCGTCAAAAAGCCTGTCGCGGAGATCATGCCCGAAGAGAAACCCAAGGCCCCCACGATCGTCATCGGCAGCGCCATAGAACACGATTCCCATGTCGTGGAAGTCGTCCGGGCCGACGGCACGCGCGTGGAAGGCCCGGATGTGGTTGTCATTGAACCGGAACAAAAGCCGCCAATCGTTGTTCTGGAGGAAGAAGAAGAAACAGGTCTGTTGGCCGAAGCCCAGCGGCGCCAAGAAGAGGATGAACGTCGTCGGGCCAAGTCCAGCGATCGCCCCCTGCCCAAACCCGACCCGGCCGTCGTGGCCGAGGTTATCCGCAAGGCCGCGGAGCGTCAGAAGGGCAAATCGGAATCGCGCGCCGAAAAGCAGACCAAGTCGCAAAAACAGGACAAGGCCCAAAAGCATGATCGCAAGTTCGTCGAGGATGGCGGCGAACGCCGGAGTTCCGCCACCGGAAAGACTGCCCGTAAACGCCAGAAGAAGGCCGAACGGGCCCGCACGGAGGAAATGCGGCGGCGCGAGGCCGCATCGGCCTTGCGCGAATACCAGGCTGCGGGCACGTTGGGCGTAATCAAAAAACGGCATAAAAAACGCACCCAGACCGAGGCGGCCCCCGGCGCCGAACACGAAGCCGAGGAGCAACTGGTGCTCGAAGTCGAAGACAATATGACGGTCGAGCGCATGGCCGATTCCATGGGGATGAGCGTCAACGACCTGATCCTGGACCTCATGGATCTCAACATCCTGGCCAACAAGAATCAGGTGCTTTCGTTCGACACCATGCGAACGCTGGCCGAGCGCCACGGATTTGAAATCGAGGCCGTGATACCGGAAGAAACCGCTGTGCTCGAAGAAGAACCGGATGCACCGGAAGACCTGGTCAGACGGGCGCCGGTCGTAACCGTGATGGGCCATGTGGATCACGGCAAGACGACACTGCTCGATGCGGTCCGGTCGGCGAATGTGGCGGAGAGCGAAGCCGGCGGAATCACGCAGCATATCGCCGCCTACGACGTACCCATCAAGGAGGGCCGCGTGGTCTTCCTCGACACGCCGGGCCATGAGGCATTTACACACATGCGCGCGCGAGGCGCCAAAATCACCGACGTGGTCGTGCTGGTCGTGGCGGCGGACGACGGCGTCATGCCGCAGACCATCGAGGCGATTGATCATGCCAAAGCCGCGGAAGTGCCCATCGTGGTCGCCATCAACAAATGCGACAAACCCGACGCCCAGCCGGACCGCATCCGCCAAGAATTGACCCATTACGGCCTGCTCGACCAGCAATGGGGCGGGAAAACCGTCATGCACAACATTTCCGCCAAGTCCAAGCAGGGCGTGGACGAACTGATGGAACTCCTTTGGCTGGAGGCGGAATTGCTGGAACTCAAGGCCAATCCCAACAAGCGCGCCCGCGGCGCCGTCATCGAGTCCGAAATTACCCGCGGCATGGGGCCCGTGGCATGGGTTTTGGTGCAAAACGGCACATTGCGCGTCGGGGATGTGTTTCTGGCCGGCGAAAGTTATGGGCGTGTTCGGACGCTGATCAATGCGCGCGGCGAGCACATTCAGGAGGCCGGGCCGTCCTCGCCGGTCGTGGTAACCGGATTCAACGCGCCACCGGAAGCGGGCACCTCCTTCGTGGTGGTCAAGGAGGAGCGCATCGCGCGGGCCATCGCGGAAAAACGCGCCGAACTGAGCAAGCAAAAACAAGGCGCCGTCGTGCGGCACATCACGCTGGAAGATTTCCATGAGCGGATGATGGCCGGAGAGAAAAAGCAGTTGAATATCGTTCTGAAGGCCGATGTCCAAGGTTCCGTGGACGTGCTTCAGGACAGCCTGGCCAAACTCGGAAATGACAACGTCCAAATCGCCTTTGTCCATGCCGGCGTGGGCGGAATCAACGAGTCCGATGTCATGCTGGCCAGCGCGAGCGATGCGGTCATCATCGGGTTCCACGTCACCGCCGGCGCCAAGGTTAAAAAGATCGCCGAACAGGAAGGCGTGGACATCCGCACCTATCGCGTTATCTACGAGGCCACGGCAGACGTGCATGCCGCATTGGAAGGCATGCTCGCGCCCGAAATGCGAGAAACCATCGCGGGACACGCCGAAATTCGCGAAGTGTTCCGCAGTTCCGCGCTGGGCAACATCGCCGGCTGCTACGTGACGGACGGCGAAGTGTTCCGCGCGGCGCCGGCCCGGTTGCTGCGCGACAACGTGGTCGTTTACGAAGGCAAATTGCAATCGTTGCGCCGGCAAAAAGACGATGTCCGCGTGGTCGCCACGGGTCTCGAATGCGGCATCAAGCTGGAAAACTTCGACGATATCAAAGTCGGCGACGTCATTGAGGTTTTTCGTGTGGAATCCGTCGCCCAGGTGCTGGCCTAGCGCCCCCGGCGCTTCGGCGAGGACGCCCCCATGACGATTGGCGTCTTGCAGATGGACTTTCTGGTGCCCGGATCGCGATCGCTCAAGGACAAGCGCCGCGTTGTCAAGGGCCTCAAGGATTCGTTGCGCGCCCGATTCAACTGTTCCGTCGCCGAAACCGAATACCAGGATCTCTGGCAACGCGCGCGCCTTGTGGCCTGCGTCGTTTCGGCGGATAGCCGATTCGCCAATGAACAACTGAACGAAATTGCCCGGTTCGCCGCGAATAAATCCGGCGCGGAAATGGTTGATTATCAAATCGAGATGTTATGAAACAGAAGAACCAAGAGCCAATAGCCGGCCATCAGGAAAAGATTGCAGAGGGCGGATTTGAGAATCTCGGATCCCCGATCTCGAATCGTGCCACCGGAAGCCTGTCCTCCGCGATCTTCGGCCTTTCTCCAGGGAGTTGCCAAGATGCGCGCTAAAGGACGCCCGCAGCGTGTCGGCGAAATGGTCCGCGAGGAAATCGCGCGGCTATTGATAGACGGTGTGAAAGATCCCCGTATCGGCTTCGTGTCGGTCATGTCCGCGCGCATGTCGCCGGATTTGAAATACGCAAACGTCTACGTCAGCCTCTTTGGTTCGGAAAGCGAGCGGAAAAGTTCCTTTGCGGGACTTCGCAACGCCGCCAGTTGGTTGCGCGGCGAAGTCACCCGAAACCTTGGATTGCGTTTTGCGCCGGAAATCCGCTTCTTCCCCGACGACAGTCTTGACCGGGTGTTTCACCTGGAGGAAGTCTTTAAGGAAATCCACGAGGCAGAAGCCCGGCTACATCCGGCTGATCCGACTGAACTGACCGATCCGGCCGATCGGTCGGATACCGCGCACGCCGAGGAACCTCCCCATGCCGATGACTGATCTCGCCGTTATCGCCGCCCGTTTTCGCGGTCATGCTTCCTTCCTGATTGCCACCCACACGAATCCGGACGGTGACGCCATCGGCAGCATGCTTGGCACGATGCACTTGCTTCGCGCCCTCGGCAAGACGGATATCGTATGCGTGAACGACGATCCCGTGCCGCGCGTTTACGCGTGGCTGCCCGGCGCACCGGACATCCGGCCGAGCGATACCCGGATGCCCGGATTCGCCCCCGATGCGGTCATCCTGGTGGACGCGGGCAAGAAGGATCGTGCGGGACGCGCCGCCGAATGGTTCCCGTCCGGTGTTCCCTTATACGTCCTGGATCACCATCTCGAGGATCGCCCCGACGGGGATTTCCACTTCATTGATCCCACCTGCAGCGCCACGGGCGAACTGATCTGCGATCTGTTTCGGACCGCCAATCTTCCCATCAACAAGCCGGCCGCCGAATGTCTGTACGCGGCCATCGCGACCGACACCGGCGGATTCCGTTTTTCCAACACCACGCCGCGCACGCACCGCATCGCGGCGATGCTGCTGGAGGCCGGCATTGCCGCCGCGGACATTTCGTCGCGCGTATTCGATTCCATCTCGAAGGGAAAAATCGAACTGCTCCGGCGCGCCCTGGACCGCATGCAGATGGAAGCGGGCGGGCGCGTCGCGCACACCTTCATCACGACCCGCGACATGGATGAGGCGCACGCCAAGATCGAGGACCTCGATGGCATCATCAATTTCGCGCGAAACATCGAAGGTGTTGAAGTGGGCATATTGTTCCGCGAAACGGCGCCGGACACGACCAAAGTCAGCATGCGATCCAGCGACGCCTTCAATTCCGCCTCTTTCCTTGCCCCCTATGGAGGAGGCGGACACAAGGCGGCTGCGGGCGGAACCCTCAAGGGCACGCTGGACGCCATTCGCGCGGAGATCGTGAAAAAAACGATCGCATTGTTGGGAGAATCCGAATGAACGGCCTTTTATTGGTGGACAAGCCTTCCGGCATCACGTCGCACGATGTGGTGGATTGCATCCGGCACGCTGCCGGCATGCGGCGCATCGGCCATACCGGCACGCTCGATCCCGCCGCAACAGGCCTGCTGGTATTGTGCCTGGGGACCGCGACGCGGCTTTCGGAACACCTGACCAGTCTCGACAAGGTATATGAGGGCGCCATGCGCCTCGGCATCGAAACCGATTCGTACGACATGGATGGAAAAATCGTGGCGGAACGGGAAGTGCCCGAATTCACCCTGGACGTGTTGCAGGATGCCTGCAACCGGTTTGTGGGCGAGATTCTTCAAGTGCCGCCGATGGTCAGCGCCGTCAAAGTCGGCGGTGAACGGCTGTACAAGCGCGCACGACAGGGCGAAACGGTCGAACGCGAACCGCGCCGCGTGACGGTGCGCGAATTCGCCGTTCTCCGCTATACGCCACCCGATGTGTTCATCCGCGTGTGCTGCACGCGTGGAACCTATGTGCGAAGCCTTTGTCACGATGCGGGCAAACTGCTCGGATGCGGCGCAACGCTTGCCTCGCTGCGCCGGACCCGTGTCGGCCACCATTCGGTCGAGGAAGCATTGCCCATGGCGTCGTTCACGAATCGCGAAACCGTGGCGTCACGCCTGTTGCCCATGGACTCGGCCCTCGATCTGCCCATCGTAACCGTGCGCCCCACCGGACGTTCACTGGCGGCCACCGGCGGACTGCTGGGTCCTGCCGATCTGATGGAGCCGCCACCTGAAAAAGAAGGCTGGGTACAGATCAAATTGGCGTCTGGACGTCTGATCGCGCTCGGACATGCCCAGCAAACCCCCGCGGGCATGCGCATTCATGCCAAGCGTGTTTTGGTTGACTAGGAAAAACTTGGGGACTCAAGGACATAATAAAACCGCCGGCCCCAAAGGCCATCGTTTGCCGTACCCTTGTTGTTTTTTTCCTCCTTTTCCCCTTTTTCCCCAAAGACTCAACGACCCATGCGAATCGTAGAAGACATATCCACGTTCAAAGAAACGTTCCCGTATCTCGTACTGACGATCGGCAGTTTTGACGGTGTCCACAAGGGACACCGCCGCGTTTTGGCGGAAGTCGTTTCCCGGGCGCGCACACAAAACGGAACAGCCGCCGTATTGACCGTTTGCCCGCATCCACGCGAATTCTTCTCCCCCACTCATGCGCCGAATCTACTCACGAACAACCGAAAAAAATATGAATTGTTGGCCGAAGCGGGAATAGATGTGGTCTTTGTCCTGCATTTCGACGAGACACTGGCCTCCATGGACCGCGAGGTCTTTGTCGCCCGTATCATCCACGGGCTTTGCCGTGCGCGCGAAGTCATTGTGGGCCACGATTTTGCTTTTGGCCGCGACGCGACGGGGAATTACGCCTATCTCGCGGAGACAGGCCCGGCGTACGGCTTCACGACCTGTGAAATTCCGCCGCTGATGATTGACGGCGAACGCGTGAGCAGCACAGCCATCCGCGAGCGCGTGCTCGAAGGCGATCTGGACGAGGCCGAAGCCCTGCTGGGGCGAAAGTATTCGGTCACGGGCGAGGTCGTAACGGGCCGCGGTATTGGCCGGACGCTCGGTTTTCCGACAGCCAACGTCAAACCCCTGCATACGGCCATCCCGGCGCAGGGGGTTTATGCAGCCGAAGTACTTGTGGACGGGCGGCGCCATCCGGCCGCCGTAAATGTCGGCGTGGCGCCGACCATCCGACAAGACGAAACCGTCATTGAGGCTTTTTTGCTGAATTTCGAGGGCGATCTGCACGGAAAACCGATCGAAATCGTATTTCACAAGCGCATCCGCCCCGAAAAGAAATTCGCGTCCCACGACGAATTGATCGCGGCCATTCAACGGGACGTCCAAACCATTGACGCCTTTTTCCGGTCCAATCACCAGACACAACCCCAAAATGAGGGAACCTGACGGCATCCAATGGGTTATAGTACCTGATCCGCCTTGTGCGGCCGAATGGAAGGTGAAGTGAGCAATCTGGCGATAAAGGCCCTGATCATTGGCAGTCGTATCCTCCCGGACGATGGGGGAACATACGTCCGCGTTGCGTGGCACGGCATGGTTGTCGTGCTATCGGCGTTGATCTTGACAGCCTGTTCCACGACCCGCTATCGCGAAGCCGCCGACCGCGAAACATATCGGGTCATCCAATCGAAAAGCGTATCGGTTCCAGGCATGGATCCCGTCTTTACAATCGAGGAATCACCCATGTCTCCGCTGGATAATCTTCCCCTTGCAGGGGATCCGCCGGAATTTCTCGGCGAGGCGGCGGAATCCGAAAAAGGCGCCCGCGTCGTTTCACTGGAAAAGGCCCTTGAACTGGCCGTCCAACACAATCGCTCCTACCAGGCTCAGAAGGAATCCGTATATCTCATTGCACTGGGACTTACGCTCGACCGCCATCGCTACACGCCCATTTTTTCCGCGTCCGGCGGAACAGATTATTCACACACCACCCGAAATGAGACTAAATCGTCAGATCCGGCGCTCAAGCAGGCCTTCCACGATGCGCCGGACATGATGGAACGCATCAGCCAAATGACGGGAACGCCGGCCCATCTGCTTACGTCATACGCCGCCTTGGTTGCCCAGGCGCCGGATATTGCGGGGCTGAAGGCCGGTTCGACGGCCGTGGCCGGCGAGGACAGTGTGTCGGCGCGGGGACAGGCGGGCGTGGATCTTCTCCTGAAAGGCGGCGGGCGCATCGCCGTGGATATCACCACGAATTTTCTCCGATTTCTGACGGGCGATTCTCGACTGAGCGCCACCTCGGCGCTGGCCGGCTCGATTACCCAGCCGCTCTTGCGCGGCGCGGGACGCAAAATCGCCGCGGAAAGCCTGACGCAGGCCGAACGCGATCTCCTGTACGCCTTGCGTGATTTTACCCGCTATCGCCAGCAATTTTCGGTGGAAATCTGCTCCGATTACTACGGGGTCCTTCAAGATCGCGATGCCGCGAAGAACAACTGGCAAAGTTACCAGAGTTTCAAGAAGAACGCCGAACGCGAGCATGCGCTCGAAGCCGAAGGCAAACGAAAACAGTCCGACGTGCGCCGCCTCGATCAAGCACAGCTCAGCAACGAAAACAGTTGGGTTTCATCAATCCGGCGCTACCGGCAGCGCCTGGATTCGTTCAAGATCAAGATGGGGCTTTCGGCCGATGCCCCCATAATACTCGACGACCACGAATTGGACAGTCTGAGGGAAACCGGCATCATCCATCCCGGCATTACGCCCGAAGACGCCGCCAAGGTGGCGGCCGCCAGCCGGCTCGATCTCTATACGCAACGGGATCGGCTCGAGGATGCCGGACGAAAAGTAAAGATCGCCCAAAACGCATTCCTGCCGAAACTCGATGCGCGGTTCGACATTACGCTGCCCGGCCAGCCCGGCACGCACCCACAGCATTTCGACCCGGAGAGAACGCGCTGGAATGCCGGATTGGACATCGATCCGATCCTCGACCGGAAATCAGAACGCAACAACTACCGCGCCGCTCTCATCAGCCTCGAACGCGCCCGGCGAAATCTCGAACTGGCGGAAGACACGGTTACGCTTGAGGTGCGCGACTCGTGGCGCAATCTCGATCAGGCCAAACGGGCCTACGAAATCGCCTGCAAGTCCGTTGAATTGAATCAGAAGCGCGTCGAGGAACAGGAATTGCTCTCGGAGCTGGGCCGCGCCACGGCCCAGAATCGCGTGGATGCCCAGAACGACCTGACCGCCGCGGAAAACAACCGGACCGCCGCGCTGGTCGCACACACCGTGGCGCGCCTGCAATTCTGGCGCGACATGGGCATCCTGTTCATCAAGGAAAATGGACAATGGGAGGAAGTCACCGATGTCCCCAAACCCTGACGCCGTTCTCCCCACACGCCGGAAACGCTGGCTGCGCTGGGCGATCGTTGTTTGCGTAGTGGCCGCCGCAGGATATGCGCTGTTTCCCCGTCGCGCCGCCGTCGTGTCTTCGGGAACGACGGCCCTCGTCAAGCGGGGTCCCCTGGCCATCACCGTCGTCGAGGGCGGCAGCATCGCGGCGCTTGAATCCCAGGACATCAAATGCGAGGTCCAGGGCCAAACCAAGATCCTCAGTATCGTCGAAGAAGGCTATTATGTCACGCAGGAAGACGTGGATAACGGCAAAATCCTGGTCGAGTTTGATTCAAAGGAATTAATGGATAAGCAAACCGCGAAGGAACTCGACTTTCAGAATGCGGCCTCGGCCCTGGCGGGCGCCGTGGCGGATTACGAAATTCAGATCAACCAGAACCGCAGCGATCTGGCCGCGGCCGAACTGGCGGTGAAATTCGCCCGCATGGATTTCGAGAAATACGTCGGCGCGCAGATTGCCACCGAAATTCTTTCGCGCTACGGATTGCTGGAACACGAGAAGAAAATCGAGGAGGGGAAAAAACTGGCCCTCGACGTGGCGTTCATCGAAAATCTCGATTTGACCTTGCTTGGAAAGAACGGGGCGAACGGAGCGAACGGGGCGGAAAACGTGTCCGAAACGCCGGCCGGCGAAACGGCAGGATCGGAACCGGCCCCCGCGCCCGCCAATGAGACGGCCGGATCGGAACCGGCCCCCGCGCCCGTCGCGGCAGAAACATCAACAACCACACATTTCCGCACACCGGATGAGATAGACATTCCCATGCCGGACGTGGATTTCTCGGTCTATGCGGATCCCGACAAACTCGGCGACGGCGCGGCGCAGCAGAAACTGCGAACGCTGCAAGACGCCGTGCTCATGAACAAGAAAGAACTCAGCCTGTCGCAAACCCAACTGGAAGGAACCGAGCGCCTCGCCCAACGGGAATTCGTCACCAAAAACGACCTCGACACCGAACGCCTCAAAGTCGAACGCAACGAAGTCAGCCTCAAATCCGCCGAGGTCAGCCTCGAACTTTACATCAAATACGAATTCCCCAAGGAAACCCAGAAAGCCCTGTCGGATTACGTCGAGGCCTTGCGGAAATATCAACGTGCGCTCAAACTGGCCATTTCCAAACTGGCCCAAGCCAATGCGCGACGAAAATCCGCCGAGGCCACCTACACATTGCAAACCAAAAAACGCAACGAAATTCAGGAACAGATTGCCAAGTGCAAGGTACGGGCTGAACGCATGGGGCTGGTCGTCTACGGCGGCGACGAAAACAACTGGCGCGGCGACGACCGCATTCAGGAAGGTTCCATCGTCCGCGAGCGTCAACAAATCATCACCATCCCGGACATGAACCAGATGGGCGTCAAGGTCAAGATCCATGAGGGATATATCAAGAGCATTCAGAAGGGACAAAAGGCGCGGATTCGGGTGGACGCCTATCCCGGCGAAGAACTGGAAGGCGAGGTCGTCAAAGTCGGCATTCTGCCCGACGCGCAAAATCGGTGGATGAATCCCGATCTCAAAGTGTACGAGGTCCGCGTAAGCATCCCCGGGCGGCGCGAATGGCTACGGCCTGGACTGAGCGCGCAGGTGGAAATCCTGGTCAAGGAAATTCCCAATGTCCTGTACGTTCCCATTCAGGCTGTAACCCCCATAGACGGCGAGCGGTTCTGTTACGTGGTCGGATTGGCCACGCAAGAGAAACGGAAGGTCGAGGTCGGAGAATTCAACAATGAGTTCATCGAAATCAAAAAGGGGCTGAACGAGGGCGAAAAGGTCTTGTTGCGCGCCCCAATCGAACCACAAACCATCGATCGGGATGCGGCCACAGGCAAAGAGAAAAAGGAATCCGGAAAGGAAAGAAAACGCAAGCGGCCCGAAGAACCCGTTTCCCCTCAAGAGGAAACAGATCCGGCCCGCAAGAAGTCCCCGGAAACGTCAGGCAAGGCCGATCCGCCGCTCCCCTCTCCCTCAGCCGCCAAATCGTCCGGAATGTCGAAAAAAGAGAAACCGGCCTGATGGAAACACCGGCCTCCACAGCATCCCAGCCGGTTGTGCGGCTGGAAAACGTGTACAAGACCTACCTGATGGGCGCCGTAACCGTTCAAGCCCTGCGCGGTATCACGCTCGATTTCGCGGAGGGCGAATATGTCAGCATCATGGGACCGTCAGGGTGCGGCAAGTCCACCCTGCTCAATCTGCTCGGATGCCTGGATCGCCCCACGGCCGGGCGCTACCTGCTGGGCAGCGCCGACGTCTCGCAGTTGGACGACGACAACCTTTCCGAAATCCGCTGTCGCCGGCTCGGCTTCATTTTCCAGTCGTACAACCTGATCCCGCAACTTTCCGTCATCGAGAATATTTCCGTTCCACTGTATTACCAGGGCCGTCCCGAACGGGAAAGTTTGGCAATCGCGAGGGAATTGGCGGCGCGCGTCGGTCTTTCCACTCGCCTTGATCACAAGCCCTTCGAACTGTCCGGCGGACAGCAGCAGCGTGTGGCCATCGCGCGGGCCCTGGCCAACGATCCCCTGATCATTCTTGCAGACGAACCCACCGGGAACCTCGACTCGGCCTCGGGCCGCGAGATCCTGGAAGTGTTCGACGATCTGCACAACCAGGGCAAGACGATCATCATGGTCACCCATGACGATGCGATTGCCCATCGCACGACGCGGCTGGTCCGGCTGCGCGACGGATATGTGGAAGATGACATCCGGAATTGACAAGGCGTTTCTCGTTCCGGCCGGCGGTCTGCTGCTGCGCCTGTCGCATCTTCAGCGCATCGTGCGTCTCGGCTTTCGCAGCCTGTGGTTGCATCGCCTCCGCTCGCTCCTGACCGTGCTCGGCATCGTGTTCGGCGTTTGCTCGGTCATCGCGATGCTCGCGGTCGGCGAAGGCGCCAGTCACGAGGCCCAGGAACAGATTCGACGCCTCGGCAGCAACAACATCATCGTGCGCAGCCTCAAGCCGCCCGAAGAGCAGAAAACCTCCACCAACCGCAGTTACGTCGCCGAGTACGGCCTTACCTACGACGACATTTCCTGCATCCGCGCCACCATCCCCGGCGTTACGGTCATCATGCCCGGCCGCATCATGCGATCCTACGTCTACCGGCTCGGGCGCCGCGTGGACGCGGACGTGGTCGGCACCGTTTCATGGTATCCCGAAATGCACGATCACCGCGTCGCGCAGGGGCGCTTCTTCACCCAGGAGGAATTCGACGCGTCCCGGAACGTCTGCGTAATCGGTTCCCGAATGGCCGAAGTCCTGTTTCCCATTGATGTCCCGATGGGACATACCGTTCGCGTCGGCAGCGACTATTACCGCATTATCGGCGTCATGCAGCCCGAAACCAAAGCCGCCGAAGGGGCTGCGGCCGACATGTCCTCCGCCGAGGCCTCCTCGCAGGCGATGGCCATCGATCGCATGTTCATCCCCCTGACCACGGCCAAGACATGGTTCGGCGAGGTTCTCATCAAGCGGCGCAGCGGCAGTTTCGAGGCGGAATCCGTCGAACTGCACGAGGCGACCATCCGCGTGGACCGGCAGGACGACGTGCTGGAAACGGCGGCCATCATTTCCGACATTCTGGCGCGGCTGCACAAAAAGAAGGACTACGAACTCATCGTGCCGTTGCGCCTGCTGCAGCAAGCCGAACGGACCAAGCAGATTTTCAACATCGTGCTCGGCTCGATCGCCGCCATATCCCTGCTGGTCGGCGGCATCGGCATCATGAACATCATGCTCGCCAGCGTCACCGAGCGCACGCGCGAAATCGGCATCCGCCGAGCCCTCGGGGCCAAACGGCGCGATATCGTCGTGCAGTTCCTGATTGAAACCGTCATTCTGAGCGGCGCCGGCGGCGCCATCGGCGTCGCGCTCGGCGTCTCTATCCCCTTCGCCATCGCCTACTTCGCCGACATGGTCACCATCGTCACCTTCTGGTCGCCCCTGATCGCTTTCTCCATATCGGCCCTCGTCGGCGTTGTTTTTGGTATCTACCCCGCCTTCCGCGCCGCCAATATGGATCCCGTCGAGGCCCTCCGGCACGAATAGAATCCCCGATTGTGCTACAATGCATCTGCCCGAAACAACGGCAGGGAAATCGTGAATGAGCGGGAATATATGCGAACAATCAACGAAAAGATCTGTTCTGCCCGTTTCGCCTTGGGCAGGCGTTTGTGCGATTGTTCTCTTGGCGACAGGACTACGGCTTTATGGTATTACCAGGGAAAGTCCTTGGCTTGACGAGATCATAACTCTTCAATATCTCGACGCATCGAACCCAATCCAATATCTCCGTGAAGTCCATACACGAAATCCGGCTTTTCCGCCTGTATATTTCCTGATGGAATATTTCTGGGCGCGGCTGTTCACTAATCCCATCGTTCCGTTGCGTCTGCTTTCATTGTTCACGGGGATTGTCGGGATATTAGCCGTTTACATGCTTGCTGCCCGTTTGTTCACGCATCGGGCCGGCCTTATTTCCGCTCTCTGCATCGCCATGAATAGTCTTCACACGTATTATTCGGTTGAAATACGCGGATATATGTTGGTTTTTGCCTTTGCGGCAATATCCGGCTATTCGTTTGTCATGGCCGTGGAAACTGGACGTCGCGCGTATTGGGCCTTGAATCTTTCGATGAATCTGCTTATGGCATGGACTCATATTTTCTCCGTGCTTTTCTTCATTTCACAGGGTCTTGTGCTATTGTTTCGACGGCAAAGGCACGGTATGGGGATAATGTATTGGTTTGCGGCAAACGGATGTTTTGCGTTATCAGCCTTGTTATGGATCAAATTGCATGACAACGGCACGATCTTGTCCGGAGTTTCCTGGATCACCAAACCCTCAATTTTCAATCTTGAAAATCACAGCATCTTCGGATTTTTCATGCTTTGCGCGGGAAGACGATGCCTTGACTCTCTTGATTCATCCCAAATGTATATTGTCCATCTCATGCCAATCATGGACACTTTGCTGGCCGTCATCTTCTTGGCAATTATGCTTCCTGCGGGAATTTTCGCCTTACAACGGATCCATTTCCCAAATGATTCCCCCATGGTAATGAGCCCGAAAGAAAAGACGATTTTTCTCATTGCCTGGCTCATGGCCCCCCCCTTTTTTCTTTATATTCTTTCATGCCTCTGGGTTCCCTGTTTTGTATCCCGGTATATGCTTTATTCGCTGGTTCCGTTCTGCATACTCATAAGTGTGGGGATAACGGCCCTGCCTGTGAGATGGACGAGAAAGACCATTGTAACGACGATAATGGTTCTTCTCGGATTCCAGACCATTCCTCTCCTTGCCGTACCGCAAAGACCCGATTGGAAAGCAGCTGCTGCCGTAGTGCGCCAATCCTTCAAACCGTCCTTGCCTCTGTTGACTGCCAACGAATTGGACAAAGTTTCGCTTCATTACTTTATGGAACCATTTCGTCGGATCAAAGCGGCCGAATCGCCCCCCGATGCGGCGAGTGCCGCTTTGGTATTGTTGAAGCGGCATACCGGCGTCGTGGTCGTGCTGCAGGAAGCCGCTCGCAGGAAAATATGCGCCGCATTCGAGGAGAAATTAACTGGGCTCCCTGTTTCTTTTTCCGTCACGACTATCAGGGGCGCCCGCCCCATCCACATCTACCATCTTGTCCGACAACCCAACAAGCCGGTTTCTGGCCAAATAATCCAGACAAGCACGGAAGATCTTATGGCTCGCTTTGAAAACACGAGGCATTCCAAGTAACCGGTGTAAAATTTCTTGCCCCCGATCCCCGGCTAAGAAAAATCCCGTTGGCGGGATCTTGTTGGCTTCATTTGGGATAAATGAAGTGAAAACTCAACATAGAAGTCACCAACGGGGTGAAAATGATGATACGCCAAGGATCGATT
>Ga0209506_1001372_pt1 | contig 25901 bp, 25 predicted proteins | sample AD_JPNHG2_MetaG_FD_184409 | JGI IMG/M metagenome (GOLD analysis project Ga0209506, IMG submission 184409) | Active sludge microbial communities of municipal wastewater-treating anaerobic digesters from Japan - AD_JPNHG2_MetaG (SPAdes) (version 2) | ecosystem: Engineered > Bioreactor > Anaerobic...
TGAGAAATAGCTGGAAGCCCACTATGATCAGAATGGCTGTGAGAATTGTGAGGGGGATGTGCTCGATCCGCCAGTAAAGCCAATCTCTGGCCACAAAAATGCCGGTGACAAAGCCCAAGAGGCCGGATATAGAGCCGAAGAGGCCATAGTAGAACATCGGGTTCTCTGTCTTGGCCATGCGGAATATGGTGAGTATGATCTTCAGGCCGTCCCTGAAGGGACGCAGCTTTGTCCTGGCTCCAGCCCGCCGGGGCATGTATGTGATCGGCACCTCGATTATGCGCAGCCCCTTCTTGACGCTCTCAATGGTGATCTCGGACTCGATCTCAAAGCCTGGGGTGGATAGATCCAGCCGGCGAATTCCCTCAGCGGTGAACGCCCTGTAGCCGGAGAGGATGTCGTAGAGGCGTACGCGATAGATGGCGGAGAAGAAGAAGTTGATGATCTTATTGCCGAGCATGTTCAGCCTCTTGAATGAGCCTCCATGCACATTGCCCAGCCGGTTTCCGATGACGTGGTCCGCCTTTCCCGTCAAGACCGGACCCAGCAGGCGGTCCGCCTCTGATGGAAGGTATGTTCCGTCTCCATCGATGAGGAGGATGTACTCCTCCTTGATCTCTTCGAAGGCCTCTTTCAATGCCTGGCCTTTGCCGGCCCCGGACTGGATGAATATGCGCGCCCCGGCTGCCCTGGCCCTCTCCACCGTGGCATCGGTGCTGTGGCCGTCGGCCACCAGGACATTCTCAAAGCCGAGGGCCTTGAACTCCCGGACCACAGCCTCGATGGACTCCTCCTCATTAAGTGTTGGGATGAGAACGCAGACATCTTTGTAGTTCAATCGAAGATCAGCTCCGGATGAATTGATATTCAATTCGTGCAATCAGATGAGGCGCTGTATCAGCTCTTCATAGCGCTTCTCTATCTGTTCAATGTCGCCTGAAGTGGCTTCAACGTATAGGCGGACGACGGGCTCTGTATTGCTGGGCCGGATGAGTACGCTGTAGCTTTCTGTGGTTATCTTCAGGCCGTCCAGGGTGTCTGGATTTTCGCAGGATAGCTCCTCTGCAAGCCTTCTCATGACCCTCTCCGGCTCCTCGCGAAGGCGGATGCTCTTTTGCCTGTATGGATAGTCCTCGATCTCATCTGCCAGCCTGGAGAGCCTTTCGCCCTGAGAGATGATCTCGGCTATGGCCAGGCTCATGGCAAATGGATCGTCTGAGTACTGGAACTCAGGCAGGAAGAAGTGGCCGCTGCGCTCCACACCTAAAACGGCATTCTCATCCTTTACCCGGTTGGCCACAAAGACGTCCCCCACCCTCTCCCGCTTGACCCTGATGCCGTCCCTCTGCAGCTCGTGCTCAAGAATCATTGAGCAGTCGAAGCCTGATATGACCAGGTCCCCGCGCCTGTACCTCCTCCGGGCGATGATGATGGCCACCTTCTCAGGAGGCAGGACTCTGCCCAGGTCGTCGATTATGATCCCCCTGTCTGCATCTGGATCAAAGCCCACTCCGAAGTCGGCCCCAGCCTCCCTGACAATGCGACAGGCTTCCCTCAGCGTCTCTTCTGTGGGTGCCGGGCCGCGTCCGGAAAAGAGGCCGTCCATTTCTCCGTTGATGACGATGGGCTCGATGCCCAGCTCTCTGTAGAATGAGGGCATAGTGCAGGCCGAGCCGTTGCCCATATCGAGGACTGCCCGCAGCGGGCGCTCGAGGTGTAGCCTGCCCTCCACATACTTCCGGTAGATATCGATGGCCGACGCAGCGGAACGATTCTGCACGCGGCCCTCGCCCCGGAGAAACCCACCCTCCCGGTAGTATTTCATGATTGAGGACTGCTGGTAGAGCAGGCCGTAGCCGTCGCCTGTTCTGAACCGCACGCCGTTGTACTCAGGAGGATTGTGGGAGGCCGATATGTAGGAGGCTGCCTTCAGACCCTCTGCCTTTGTGATGAAGCCTATGATGGATATGGGAATTATGCCATAGCTGTGCACCTCGCAGCCGGTGCTCAGGACCCCTTCTAAAAACGCCCTCTCCAGGGACGGGCCACTGTTGCGCGTGTCCCTTCCAAGAGATACCCTTCCCCCGCCGGCAAAGGAGCCGAAGGACTCGCCAACCAGCCGGACCAGCTCTTCTGTGAGATCGGTGCCGTAGACACCCCTTACATCGTAGGCTTTAAAGACTGTCACAAATCGCAGTTGACCCTGAGCATTTAAATTATTTTCCGTATGGGCCTGGCTAATAAATCTTATGAATCCCGTTTACCTTCCCCTTCAGAGCATCCAGCGTCCTGTCAAGCTCGGCTGTGATCCTCTTCAGGGTTTCGGGTCCAACCTTGATCTCTATGTCTGGCGGGGTGAGGGGCTCGCGGCCCACCAGGTTCACGAAAAGCTCCACCCAGTAGGGAGAGAGGTACTCCATAAGCTTCTCGCCTCTCATGAGGGTGAGAGCCGACGTCCAGGCTACCGGCACCACCTCCATATTATAGCCTCCTCCTCCGAGAGCCAGCAGCCTGCCCCCAGTGTACCGGCTGGAGAGATCGATGATGCGCTGGACAAGGTATGTGTAGCCGGTGAGGGTCATGTTCAGAGTTGTGAGGGGATCGGTGTAATGTGTGTCCACCCCCAGTTGGGCCACCACCACCTGTGGGGAGAACCATTCGAAGAGCGGCGGCACAATATCCTCGAAGGCCCGCCTGTATTCCTCATCCCCTGCGTACATGGGCATGGGGATATTGATGCTATATCCGAGGCCCCTCCCGGACCCCAGCTCGTCTATGAATCCGGTTCCTGGGAATAGATACAGGCCGGACTCGTGCATTGAGATGGTAAGCACATTGGGATCCTCATAGAAGATCTGCTGCACTCCGTCTCCGTGATGGCCGTCGATGTCGATGTAGAGAATCCTTTCAAAATGCTCCTCGAGGACGCTGATGGCCAGGGCAGGATCATCGAAGACGCAGAACCCGGAGGCCCTGGAGGGCATGGCATGGTGAAGGCCCCCACCCAGGTTAAAGGCGCTGCAGCCCTCGGCTGCTATGCGCCGGGCGGCATCGATGCTGCTGCCGGCCAAAAGGCGCGAGGCCTCCCAGATGCCGGGGAAGACGGGCGTGTCATCGCTTCCGAGGCCATAGGCCAGCTCAGGCTCCTCGGCCTGCACTGCAGCAATGTACTCCAGGGTATGAACCCTCTGCAGATCCGCCTCGGATGCAGGTGGCGCCTCTGCGCGGCAGGTCCGGTCGTCGATCAGCCCGGACTCCTCCATGAGCTTGTAGGCCAGCATGAGGCGGGCGGGATTGAAGGGATGCTCCGGGCCGAAGTTATAGGCCTGGAACCTGTCGCTGTAGTAAAGGTATATCATTATATATCATGATTGAATCATAAAGATTTATTTGTATCCCTTCTCCACAAGGCCGTCGCTCCAGTAGTTGTCGCATCTCTTGCAATAGTAGATGGTTTCGATTACTATCTTCTTCCAGTTTTCGGCATCAAGAGCCCGGCGCAGCTCCTTTTGCTCGCACTCGTTGCCGCATTTGGGGCAGAAGGGAACATAATGCTCCAAAACGGCCAGATCATCATCCGCCATAGCCTGTCCTCAACGGCCTCAAAGCCGGGCATGGCAAAAAAGCTGTCGGTTACCTGTCCTTGGCCTAGATCGAAAGAGGCTTAAGTGAAGGGGCTACAATGAGACCGCGTGCCCCTTGTAAGCCTGATAATTCCTACTAAAGACGAAGCAAATGCTGTTTGCGAATGTATACAGCGCGCCAGCAAAGCCTTCGATGAGATCGGCATAGAGGGAGAGGTGATAGTTGCAGATAGCTCCACAGACGGAACTGCCGAGATGGCCTCATCCTGCGGGGCAAAAGTTGTCAAGCCCGAAAAGCTGGGCTACGGGAATGCATATCTTGAGGGGTTTAAGCACGCGAGGGGAAGGTATATCGTGCTTATGGACGGCGATTTGACATACGATCCCGGGGAGATGAGGGGCATGCTCACACTCCTCGTGAGCGGCGAATGCGATATGGTCATCGGCTCGAGGCTGAAGGGGAGGATTGAGCCAGGGGCAATGCCGGCCCTTCATAGATATATAGGGAATCCATTTTTGACCTGGCTGCTCAATAGGCTGTTTTACACTGGGATATCCGACGCCCACTGCGGCATGAGGGCGATAACCAGGGAGTCGCTGGATAAACTGACCCTGAAGGCCGGTGGAATGGAGTTCGCCTCAGAGATGGTGATTGAGGCATCCCGCAAGGGCCTGAGGATATCAGAGGTTCCCATAACATATCATCCTCGCAAAGGTGAATCCAAGCTGAGCTCCTTTTCAGACGGGTGGAGGCATATACGCTTTATGATGCTTTATAGGCCGGTGCCCTTTCTTCTTGTTCCCGGAGGGGTCGCTCTCGCATTGGGCCTGAGCCTGGCCGCCGGAGTTCTGATGCAGGGCGGATCAAGAATGCATTCATTGATCCTGGGCAGCCTGTTGCTCATAATAGGCTACCAGATGCTCTTTGCAGGCTTTTTCTTTGGTGCATTCGGTGAAGCCTACGGAGCGCCTGGCAGGTCAAAAGTCATAAAAAAGCTAATGAGCTACCACTCCCTTGAGAGGGAGATGATTGTCGGCATCATACTGCTGCTGTTTGGCGTTGTTTTGGGGATAGATGTCATTCTAAACTGGAGGGCCTCTGGATTCGGCTCTCTTGATGCAGTCCAAAGCGCTATGATGGCAATGATACTATCAATTCTCGGGATACAGACAATCTTCTCGGGGCTGTTCATAAGTCTGCTTCTTCTGGGCGGTGGACAGCAAGATTGAGGCCAAATGAAGATCGCATACATCTACGATGCTGCATATCCCTGGATCAAAGGGGGCGCTGAGAAGAGGATCTATGAGATATCCCGCAGGCTTGGGGGGCGCGGACATGAGGTCCACTGTTACTGCATGAAATGGTGGGATGGCGGCGAGAGTCTCCTTTATGGGGGAGTATATCTGCACGGCATCTGCAGGCCAGTAAAACTATACTCTGGAGAGAGAAGGTCGATTAAGGAGGCTGCATACTTCGCCTCAAGGGTTCTCATCTCTATGGGCGATGGCTTTGATATCGTAGATTGCCAGAACTTTCCATATCTTCCCTGCTTTTCGGCAAAGCTTCTATGCGGCCTAAAGAGGCAGAAGCTGCTCATCACCTGGCATGAGGTATGGGGAGACTACTGGCATGAGTACCTTGGAGGGATGGGATATTTCGGCAGGTTTGTGGAGGTGGCAGCTTCAAGGCTCACAGACAAAAACATTGCAGTTTCTGAGAGGACCCGGCGGGATCTGGAGGAGCTGGGGGTTCGGAGGGTTCAGGTAGTTCCCAACGGCATAGATTTCGAGGGCATTGACAGGATAAAGGCAGCTCGCAAGCAGTCGGATATCATTTATGTGGGAAGGCTTGTCGCCCATAAGAATGTGGATCTGCTGATCAGGGCTGTAAGCCTGACCTCAAATGAAGTGCCGGACATAAAGGCGATAATAATAGGCGATGGCCCAGAAATGGAGAAGCTGAAGGCTTTGACCCGAGATCTAGGTCTTGAGAGGAATGTCGAATTCACTGGGTTTCTTGAGAGCTACGACGAGGCCGTAGCTCTGATGAAGTCCTCACGTGTCTTTGTGATGCCTTCGAGCAGAGAGGGTTTCGGCATGGCTGCACTGGAGGCGAATGCCTGCGGCCTGCCTGTTGTAACTGTGAACCACAGGATGAATGCCGTGTGCGATCTCGTGGCTGGGGGCACTGGGCTGATTTGTGAGCCGTCTGCTGAAGGGCTTGCAGCAGCTATCAATAAGACGTTGATCTCGGAAAGGAATGTTACTCAGTGCAAAGAAAAGGCGAGAGGATATGACTGGAAAGAGATCTGCGATCTTACGGAAGCAGTTTACGAGAGGTATTTGTGACATGAATGTGCTGTGCCTGTGCGATAGAGCATCTCGCCGAAGCTCACAGCAGCCCCATCTCCTCCATCATCCTTCAGTTGGCTCTCCGCACATCAAACCGCTCCTCGGCCATACTGCGGCTCGCCCTTCCCATCCGCTCTATCAGCTCCAGATGGACCCCCCCCATCGCATCTGCGAGCGCCTCCGGGTCGCGCGGCAGCGCCGGGAGCGTCTGTGGTGATCTCCGCTCTAGCCATCGCCTCCTGTGTGCTTGCCGGCGCATCACGAAAGGAGGTGTGATCTCTAATACCGAACCATGGATCCTGTCGAGCTTCTCTATCGATATCTCGAACGTATTTATAGATTGAGAGATGATCTGGTTGTGTATGCGCAGATCTGCTGTGATCGCATCTGGAGATGTACAGCGTGCCGGGTGGAGGGACGCTGTTCTCAGGGCAGCCCGCGACCTCGGAATATCAGGTTATGTTAAGAACATCGAGCCATAGGAAGAGGAGGTACAAGGAGCATCCGGTATTCGAGAAGCAGGAGGAGCTCATGAGGGAGCTAGGCGCCAGCTGAACTGGACCGCAGAAGGAGAGAACTGGGTATGGTGACAGGTCATCTTCTGTGATGCGCATGGCGGACAGGAAGGAGATATACCATAAGCTTCAGGACAACCCGAAGAATGTCAGATTTGGGGAGCTGTGCCGGGCCGCAGAGCTGTTTGGTTTTGAGTTCAAAGGCGGCAAGGGCAGCCACCGGATATTCGTTAAGAAGGGCGTAAGAGAGATGCTGAACCTTCAGGATGTGGATGGATGGGCAAAGCCATATCAGGTCAGGCAGTTATTAAAAATCATAGAGAGATACAGGCTGCTGGAGGAGTGAGGGATGGCTGGAGGGTATACGATAGAGCTGTTTTACAGTGAGGAGGATGAGGGGTATATCGCAGTGGTTCCGGAGCTTCCCGGTTGCTCTGCTTTCGGAAGGAGTGAGGAGGAGGCCCTGAAAGAAGCAAAGATGGCCATAGATCTGTGGGTAGAGACCGCAAAGAAGGAGAATCGCGAGGTTCCAAGGCCAATTGGCAGGGAGATCCTGAAAGCACTGCTGGAGAGAGCACACAATCTGGCCGGTGCAGACAGCCTCTGAAATACTTCACTTCGGGCCAGGTTGGTTGAGCCAGGGGCGTACGTCAGGGACGTGGCCGGGCCATTCCACATCGTCCGCCCAGGACTCGACCTCCTCACGGGACAGGGCGCCGGGGTTGCTGTCCAGGCCTCCCAGCAGAATGAAGCGCGCCTCTGGGTGTCTGGACTTGACGAGCCTTGCAGCCTTTGCATACTCCACGATCCCCTTCTCCCGCAGCAGGCGCGCCGCAAGAATGAATGTCACAGGCCGGGTGACTGGCGGGGCTGGGGGCCACTTTTCAAGCTCGACTCCGATTCCGCCGAGTAGGAAAGCCTTCTTTGGTGAGACGAGATGGCTCCTCGTGAACTCATCAATATCATCTCCGTTCAAGAAAAAGACCCGGCTCGCAGATCTGAGGGCAGTGGCGTAGAGAATGCTCACCATCCTTCTCAGCGCCCGGCGCTTCACAGGCTCTCTGCCATCAGGCAGCGTGAAGGCGTAGCCGAAGGCCACATCTGGCCTCAGCCTGCGCAGGAGAAGCGCCAGCAGCTCTGCAAGCCCTGTCCTGATGGGTGAAGACAGTTACCCTCTTCCTGGCGGAGGATATTGGCTGTACTCGGTGGTGACGTTTACCACAAAGTCACAAAGATCCACAAAGTATTATTCATAAACAAATTTTGATCCATTTTTTTTGAGAAATCACGAATCAAAACTTACTTCTTGTTTTGTGCGCCTTTGTGCCTCTGTGGTGTGGCTGCGTTAGCTACCCGGCCCAGCCAGCGGATAATGGAGACGCTCGTAACAGCACCCCACCCGGCGGCTCGATTCCAGCGCCCGCGGCCCGGACGCGCCGTGCCCGCGTCTGGCACGGGCTAGGCACAGCTGCCTCCAAGCTCCCTTATCGACCTCTTGATCTCAACGATCTCCTCCTCAATTCTGGACAGCCGCTTCTCCATGTATTCCTGCAGATCAGACCTCATGCCGCGAATCTCGCCGAGGGTTTCGTCCTGCTTCTCGAGCATCTGATCTTGTTTATCGAGCATCCGATCCTGCTTCTCAAGCATCATCTTTCCCACGGACAGGTTTTCCTTACTCACCATCAGGTTTTCCTTACTCACCATCAGGCTTTCCTTACTCACCATCAGGCTTTCCTTGCTCACCATCAGGTTCTGCTCGCCCAGCTCGATGCTCCTGTGCAGCAGCACTACCGCGGTATCGAACCGCTCCCCCAGCTCCTCCTGCCAGTCGCCCCTCAGGATCTTGAAGTATTGAAACTCGCCCGTTGCAGGGGCCCAGCTTACATCCAGCTCCTGCACTCTGATCGGCCCGTCCTGGATATTTATGGCCTTCACAAACTCCTTTAGGGCTGCCTCCTCCCCCTCGGCTACGATCCTTACATCGTAAGGCTCTACGTTCTGGACTGTGCCGGAAAGCCCCAGCTTTCTGGCGGCCCTCTGGACGGCATCCCGGAATCCGACCTTCTGGACGTCACCTCTGGCGGTGATCTCCACTCGCTGCATATCAGTATTCTATCCTCTCAATGGCCTTTAATCTATCGCCCAGCTGTCATCACGAGATTGCTCTGCATTCACTTATGCGGCTTTAGCACCAGTCTCACGCCCTCCCCCACCTGGGATCGCCTCTCATGCCGTTGATTGACTCCGGAACGATTGCCGGATCGTTCCAGGACCTGCTCACGAAGTAAATCACTCTCATCTCCGACCACTGGCGATAAATCTCGGCCTCATGCCTGCGGCCGCCCCCCCCGGCCCTCATGCGAGGGCGCCGTGAATGGGCTGTGCCAGTGCGATAGAGCATATCGCCGAAGAATAACCCCCTTTTCTCCATCACAATCTATTGCGGCTCTCTCATTTAAGACCCTCCATGCACATGAGGCACGGAAGCGTGTCTTCCCTGCTGGTGGTCTGGCTGGCAGCCGTCATCCCTTATCCGTGAATTTCAACTATCTCCCTTTTTGGAGCTTTAAGGATTTCAGTTAAAAATCCCCCAAGTAACTTGCTAGCATTAAGTATCTCTATCTCGACCGCCTTCCCCATCTCATCATAGTTCACTATTATCTGTCCGCATTCTTCTGCGTGATGTATCTGTTTATCTTCCAAGAGCATATCCAATGTATCTCCCTCTCTATCATACCTGATTTTCATTCGTATCTCCTCCTTTCGCCCGGATATACTGTAACTACCACGATTTCGCTATCGATATCTTCATATACTATCCTTAATATTAAACTTCCGCTTATTAAACCTTGTGCTATCTTTCGTCCGTAGTATCCATTAACAACTTTTTCAGGGGTTTCGATTATTTCCAAAACCTTTTTCTGAGTAACCTCTATATTCACGAGACGCTTGAGCTTCTCTTCTGCATGCAATGTAAACCTGACTCTCATCTTTTTATCTTCATTCTCGCTCATCACGCATCACCCACGACCTGTTACACATGCCAGATCCAGCTCAGGATATCCCTGCTGTTCACCCACCCGCAGAGGCAGCGTCTGGCATATCAGGTTCAGGATAGTGTTTCGGGCAATGAAGCCGCCACTGATTTGAACTGATCATGTCCTTTCCATTAGATTTCATCATTATCCGCTATAAGTATCCTGCCGCCCTTATCAGAGATTTCCCTGTTCGCTTCCATGAGCACCTGCACGTGCGAGAGAGACTCCCGCCAGCGGGCTGTTGCTCTGCGAGCCCGGTCCTGTCCTTGGCCGGGGATATCGGCTGTGCCCGGTGGTGACTTTCACCACGAAGACACAGAGCGCACAGAGAAAAATCTGGGCATCGTCTTCGAGCGGTCAATATAATTATTATCCGTCTCTGTGAGTTCTCTGTGTCCTCTGTGGTGGGAGTTTAGTTTTCGGAAGATAGCCTTTCTGCTTTGCGGGGAGCGAGGCGGATATCGGCTGTACCACTGGGCTGCAGAAGGCGTTAGCGCCAGTCCCACTGCCCTCCCGCACCTGGGATCGCCTCTCATGCCGTTGATCGACTCCGGGACGGTTGCCGGATCGTTCCAGGGCCTGCTCACGAAGTAAATCACACTCATCTCCGACCACTGGCGATAGACCTCGGCCTCATGCCTGCGGCCGCCCACCCCGGCCCTCATGCGAGGGCGCCGTGAATGGGCTGTCCCAGTGCGATAGAGCATATCGCCGAAGCTCACAGCAGCCCCATCTCCTCCATCATCCTTCGGTTGATCCTTCGCACATCAAACCGCTCCTCGGCCATCCTGCGGCTCGCCCTTCCCATCCTCTCGATCATCTCCGGATGGAGGATGAACCGCTCCATCGCCTCAGCGAGCGCCTCAGGGTCGCGCGGCGGAACCAAGAAGCCGTTCACCCCGTCGATTACGGTCTCGCGGCAGCCGGGAGCGTCTGTGGTGATGACGGGCACCGCTGCCATTACGATAGCTCTTCCGGCCCGGAAAGCCGCTGCTCGCCCAGATGAGGCCAATTGGTGGGATAGGCGGCAAAAAATCTCCTCGATGGGAGAGTATATCTGCACGGCATCTTCTGGAAAGTGGAGGTCGATTAAGGAGGCTGCATACATCACCTCCAAGGTATCTCATTTCTATGGGCGATGGCTTTGATATCGTAGATTGCCAGAATTTTCCATATCTTGCCAGATTTTGCGACTCTACAGAAGGACTCGTTGACCACATCTGGACCATCAAAGGATTGATGATATTCAGAGCGCCTTTTCAATGATTTAGGTACAATACTACACAATAGTAGATGCCTATTAGCCGGTCAACCTCACACCTGCTCGGTACACGACAATTCCAAGCCTTCTGGAGTCCCTGTTTATCCCCCAGTTGCATGGCGTGAATGTCCTGTCCACAGAAAGTCTCACCTTGTTCAGTCCTGGACGGATGACTCCGGGAATATCGATGGTCTTGCAACCTGTATCGTTCAGCCTGAATGTCCTCACATCCCTGCCGTTCACCTGAACCCTAAGCTTCAGAGGTTTTCTCTCTATATCAGGACGGGGTGCTGATAGTTGCATGGTCAACCCTGCAGAGCGCTCATCGGATCTCAGATAGAATACCGCATCCTTTTCAGTCCAGCGGAAACTTCCCTCCTCTGGTTCGTAAAAACCGCTTCCGATAACCAGCCCCTCGCACGAGCCCATATCAAGCTCTGATGGGATATCGATGGCGTCGAGGTAGGGTGCCTCTGGGAATGTCAGGGCCGGAGGCATGCCCTTAAATGCCAGCGCCCAGACCTGGTCTGCCAGGAGCCAACCCAGTGATCTCTCAAGCCATCTCGGCCAACTGTTCTTCAGGTATTTCACCCTGCCCCAGACGATGGGAGAGAGACCGCTCCGTCTCAAGACGGATCTTATGCTATTCTGCGAGTGGTAACGGATGTGAAGATGCTCGTACTCGGGCGTGACAAGTCGAGCGTGAAGGTCGATGGCCCCGAAGGTGAGCCTGCGAAGAAGCCCACAGATCCTGATCGCCTCAAGAGATGGTGCAGTATGCACAACCAGCCTGCCGCCAGGACGAAGCATACGATGGCATTCGTCTAAAAGACAGCTCAAAGATGGATCGTCGATATGCTCGGCGACATCTGCCATGATTATTGTATCAAAAAAGGAGTCTGAGAATGGAAGGCGTCTTCCATCGAACTCGAAAAGCTCCAGCCGCACACCACTCATCCTGGCGCGCCTCTCGCTCAGCCTCAGGGCTGCTCTTGAGGGGTCAGCTCCGAAGACCTGAGCTCCCATGAGAGCACATCGCACAGCCAACGCCCCTGGCCCGCAGCCCAGATCCAGAATCCTGTCGCCGGGACGGACGCGGGCCAGATATACTATCCCAGATATCCGCTCATCAGAGTTGTCGTAGAAGGTCGATCTGTAGTATACCTCGTCATACCCCAGCGTCTCTGCTCCGTCCTCTTGGCTTTCAAGCTCGTGGATGTTATCTCGCATCCTCAAAGAGAAACCGCATGAGCAGCATAGCCTCTCGCCGCTGAGCCCGAGATCTTTGCGACACGTGGGACACTGGAGCATGCTCATAACAAGTGAACACTCAGTTAATATAGTATTCGTACGCCCTCTTCCACGACCTGAAGGCCGGGACCTCCAGGCTTAGGTGGTAAAATGAAAGTCGGAGCGTTCGTCACCGATCTCCTCCAGCGTCTGGCATTGATGCTCAGGGGGGGGAGCCGTTTTCAGTTGCCTGCCGAGCCTTTTGGCATAGGCGATACAGAAAGATGCATCGAGATTCCATGGGCGATCTCATGCTACAGAGGTGAGCGCAGAGTTCTTGACATAGGATATGCGAATGCCGAGAGCCGGTATCTCGATCCCCTCAGAGCTCTCGGCATCCCTATCTTGTACGGCCTGGACATGGTGGGAAGAGCTGTGCCTGGGATACAGGCGGTCGTTGGCGATATAATGAGAGCGCCATTTCATGATAACGCTTTCGACCTGATCATCTGTGTATCCACGATAGAGCATGTCGGCTGGGACAACACAATATACTTCCAGGGAGGCGTCTCACAGGATCCCGAAGGCGATATCAAGGCGATAAAGGAGATGGCAAGGATAACGAGAAGAGGTGGAAGAATGGTCATAACTGTACCATATGGAAGGCTGCATAACTACGGATGGTTCCAGCAGTACGACAGAGGGCATCTTGATAGACTGATCTCTGCATCAGGATGCCGCGTTCTCAGAAAGGATCTCTATATCTACACAGACGGCTGGCATCGGGCCTCTGAGGGTGATCTGACAAGCGTCTTGTACAAAGACAATGGAGCACCTGCAGCAGCTGGCCTGGCCTGCATACTGCTGGGGCGATAGCAATATATATTGTATCGTTCTAGCCTAGAAGCGGGCGCCTCAATCAGGCCTCATGGTTTGCTCTAGAGGACGGAAAGCGAATGCACAAGATACTCATTATATTAATCCTGATATTGATGATGTGTATAGAATGCTATAGCTATGATTGGCATTTGCCGGGGGGGGAGAGTGTATCTGTACATGGGCCGGACTCTGCAGGCTCGGGTACTGGCTCTGGTCAGCCGCCGGTGTACGAGTACCCCAGCAGCTCCTTCAGCGCAGGCAACCCAGCAAACTATGTGGTGCCCCGGGTGAAGGTGGCCACACCCCCTAAAACAGATAAGGATGGCAAACTAACGATCATAGCTAACGAGAGCGGAATATCTCCGATGACATTTGCCATGACATCAGATGTAAACGGCATCGGGCGTTTCTCGATAATGAACCGTTTTGACGCACAGGGATATGATAACAAAGCTTACCAGCTGCTCAGCGCGAAGTATGGAAGCCTCAACCAATCCAGAGATCTGAGCTATCTCACAACCGGCAACTCTATAGCTACAGACACGATAGAGTACACCCTTGCGTGGATTGATATAAAGGACTCGATGAGGTTCTTCGGGCAGTCCTACACGGACATAAATAAATTTAAAAATAAAAATGATTTCATACAGGATACTACTAGGACCGGCGCCATAGCGAGGACAAGCATATACAGAAGCCAGGCGTTCAGTATGAATAATAGTTTATTTGATAATTATACTGTATATAATCATACTATATATAAAACAGAAGGTAGGCTAGTTGGCACCTCTGACCTGCATGCCATCACAGATAACAATGAAATCTTAGAGTCGTACATGGGAAACATAGCACTGAACAGGACGATCTTAAGCCAACTTAGGTCTAACTATACAGCCGTTGATAGCTCGCCGCTGGAATGCTGCAGCTATGCCAATTCTATGCCAACGTGAACATTATCATTTGGTGAGAATTATATTTTTCAGTCTTTCCGTGCTCTCCTTCCATGTGAGCCATGGCATATCATCAGACCTTGGCTGCTCTCCAGATCGATACAGCTCGATCCATCTCTTTATCGCCACGGCTAGATCGGATGGCTCCTTTCCGTTGAAGTAATGGGCGTGCTCACCCGCAACCTCTCGAAACACAGGTATATCTCGAGCGATGATGGGCAGCCTATGCTGTGCTGCCTCTATAAGGGGCAAGCCGAAGCCCTCGCCTTCTGAAGCTGCTATAAGACATGTGGAGGCTGCATAGATCTTCTCAAGGTACTCATCGCTGATGCCCTCAAGCCAGAAGAGCCGTTTGCCAAGCTGTGGGTGGTGGCGTATCGTATTCGTAATCTTTGGTATTGTGCAACGCATATCATCATCAGTAAGATGCTTCCAGCCCTCATTTCCGACGATGACCAGATTGACGTCCATGCCTTCTCTCCATAACTCTTCGAATGCTGCTATGGTCTGAAGATATCCTTTTCTAGGCTCGATCGTGCCTACCATCAGAAAGCTCATGCGTTCTGATAACATGCTCAGCACCCGATTCGAGTCTTCTGGCAGACCCTTCGTTGGAACGGAGTTCCCGATATCTGCGCCGATATGAAACCAGCTGACCTGCATAGGTCGAGACCTTTTCTGTGAATTCGTATTAAGCCATTCAGATAGATCAGACGCAACTGCCTTTGAGATGCCTATGAGGCCGTCTGATACTCCCGTTACAGATTCAAGCCACTTTTTGTGAAAGACATCTGTGCCAGAGGGGAACATATCAGGCATCAGGACCGGCAGAAGGTCATATACCACGAAATATATCCTGACACCATCGCTTCGCATCGACTCTAGATAATTGAGCTGCGATGCGATCACATACTGATGCAGATCCAGTCCGAGGAATATATCACCTGCCTGAGCCTCTACAGGCTCATCTCCAAGATTGATTTGAGGGCAATCTAAAAAGTTCAGTGTGAAACTTCGAGCATAACGATAGCCAAAGCTGCTTGGAGTTGCATAGACAGGCTCAACTCTGTATCCGGCCGGTGGATTCAGTAGCAGCTCCTTCAGGATGCTTCGGGTCACGCGCTGGATACCGGTCTTCAGGTCCGTCTGCACAATTGCAGAGACATCTACCAGAATCTGGCGAGCTGGACGTTTCAGCGGCATGCTCCTGGCTGTAGACATAGCAATTGCTGCAAGCGTCTTATCGTCAGAGGGCATATTCTCCAACCTGGCCAGCGAATCGATCAACTCATATCTCGAGAGCTTCGCACCTTCATAGAATATCTCAATCGATCGTGCATACATCTCAGCACAGAGTCTGGGGGAGTGATCTTTTGATATCACCTCGCGCGCCCTCTCTCCAAGAGCACGGCGGAGCTCTGGATTTCTCCAGAGCATCTCCAGAGCCTCTATGAGTTCAGAGTCCTCGAAGTCATCTGGCAGCATGTACACAGCATCCTGAGGGATCTCTGAGAGCGAGCCATGAGCGTTTACTATCGTAGGGAGGCCGAAGCTCATGCAATCCAGAACAGTACCAGAGGTCTCGCCACGCGAGTGGGTGCGAAGCTGGACAGCTATATCGGCTGCCTGTAGGTAGTCTCGGAATGTATCAGCATCAGCCCAGCCTGTGATGCGAATGCGATCTCTCATGCCGCTTTTGTTGATGGCCTCGATGAGATTTCGACCGTAATCGCCACCATCGTTCTCGCCAACAAATACAAGTTGGCATATGGAATCTCTTGCAAGGCTGGAGCTAAGCCATGCATTCAAAAGACGGTGGTTCTGCTTGATAGGGCCCGAGATGCCGAAGCTGCAAACCAGGAATGAGTCGTCCGATATACCCAATCTTCTGCGCGCAGCCGCACGGTCAGATCCATTAGACAAAACGCGAAGATGCGGAATGACAGACCAATCCTCTCCAAGACCATACCATTGCCATGCCAGTCCAGCAGAGTAGCGAGAATGAACGATAATGCCCAAAGCACTCTGGATGATGCCGAAGTTGCATGGGTATTTGAATATCACTTCTTTAAGATTGCTAGTATGAAAACGCTCCCATACAACATTGTAGCCGTGCGAATTATAGAGCTCACGGCTCCAGATTCCGGGGATCGTGTACTCCATATACTCGTAGATATTTCCAAGAAAGAAGTCATGGAGAACAACCACGCCAGGAAAACGATCCAGCAGATCGAACATATGCTGATGAAAAGACGAGTTGCCGAAGTGATAGAGCACGCGGTCGTAGCGATTTGCATTTTTAGTAAAATATTCTATAGATTGGATGGGCAAATATTTCCTTATCCAGGGATTTGAGACCTCTTGTTGAGCAACAATGACCTCGATGTCATAATACTTGGCAAGCTCCGGAAGAAGCTCCGCGCTGTAGTCAGATATACCACTCTTCTCAGGAGGTAAAGGTGAGATATAGGCAAGCTTCGGAGGAGCTGATGAAGGTGTGACTTTTGTGCCTTGAGAGCGCTCATCATAAACCTGCTCTAAGGCCGCAATCGTACGCCTCGCCCCCTCGTCCCATGAAAATTTCTTTGCCTGTATTAGGCCATGGCGTCTGAGTTCATCGCAGAAGGATTCATCTGCAAGGGCCTCCTCGATCTTGGCAGCGATTGCGTCTTCAGAGAAAGGATCAAAGAGGGCATCATCTCGGCCGATCACCTCTGGCAGGCTCGTGGCGTTTGCGGCGATCACCGGGGCGCCACAGGACATCGCCTCCAGCGGAGGCAGTCCAAAGCCCTCATGAAACGAAGGAAATACGAATAGTTTGCATAGATTGTAGAGCTTGACAAGATCTTCATCAGGGATATATCCGGTAACAATAAGCTCATCACTGGACAGCCCAGCTGACATAGCAATGCTTTGTATATTGCGGATTACGTCCTCATGAGTGCTACCACCTACCAAAACTAGCTGATGGGATTTTCGCAGATCCTGAGGAAGTCTCGAATAGGCACGAATCAGCCTATGAATGTTCTTGCGATGCTCTATTCCACCTGAATAGAGGATAAAAGGTCTGGTGATTTTGTAATTTCGGAAAAGTGCAGCTTTTTCCTCTATTGAGATCTTTATGGGCCTGAAGCGTTCATCACAACCTTCAGATATGATGAACATATGATCTTTTCTCAGACCCAACGCCTCAGCACCCTCCCTTGCAGAAGAAGCTGAGACGGCGAGCCATGCATAAGCCCTCTTGAGATACTCCACCTTTCGTCTATAGTGCATCTCGTACGCTGGATTGGGACGGAGATACTGATCTGGATTCAGCAAGGGGATAAGGTCATGGAGTATGGTAACTGTTGGCGTTCTCCGGTCAAATACGCCGATGCTTATGACTGCATCATCGTCAAAGCCCTCGAAGAGGCTGGTCACAAGCACCACATCCGGCTTCAAGCTGGCCAGGAATGCCTCGCGGATGCGCTCTGCAGCCTCACGCCGCCAGGTGTTTTCTGGCTGGCGTTCTCTTACAGGGCCAGGAGCATACCAGACGCGTATGTTCTCCTGCGGCAGCAACCCTTCGAAGGCTGCTCGAATCGGCTCGATTGTGTCTGAGAAAAGATCACTCAAAGCGATTACTATCTCGTGGTCGCCACGGTTCCTGACGAGCGCCTGGCTCAGAGCTAGCGAGAATCGTCCTATACCGCGAAAGCGAGATTGGGTCTGTGCACCCTGCAGATCGATTACGATTCGCATCAGTTGAGCCTCCTGTTCTTCTCTATGGCTCTCTTGAGATCGATGTAGATTTGGCGAGCATAAGGGGAGAGATCCGAAAGCTCAGGTGATAGAGGCATACTAGATATGATCTGAGCCGGTGTTTTACGCGGGGCGGCTGTGCTGGATTCATCCAAAACATGTGAAATGACAAATCTGTGGATCCAGATATCGAGGCGCCGAGATTTTTTAACAAAATACACAGCCTTATTCTTCAGAGATGGATGTGCTATTGCGAAGTGGATCATAAAGACAAGAGGTTTGCTCAGTATGTATGCAATTTTTCTTCTTATACTTTGCAAAATGCGCAGGAATCGCGCTTTTACACGCGAAATTGCGCAAAATGCGACACGCAATGGATGTGTTATGCGCCAAGAGAGGGTAGAGTAGACAGTAGCAATCTCATTTTCGAGTCTCTCTGACTTTTCGCGCTCGACCGTGATCTGTTCATGAATGCGAGTATCTAGCTCATGAATGCGAGTATCTAGCTCATGAATGCGAGTATCTAGCTCATTGAGCCTTGAGCTGAGAGCATTAAACCTTTCAAGTTCGCCTGAGTGAAGCAATCTATCATAACGCATGGTCAAGTCGGAAATATTCACTCCATAATCCTTATCGAAGGCCGAATCGAAAAGAATTAAATGCTCATTTTTACCACTCTTTTGAGCTACAACAGAATAATCTGGACTGACCCCCATGAATACGTCCATCAGTCTGGGTTCCTTTGAATCGGAGATTGATATCGACTCGTTTAGACGCACTATTTTTATCCTGGCAAAACCATAATATTCGACCAAGAAATATAATAACGCTGGAGGTATTGGATTCTGGTGGGTTGGATCCAGATAAAATTCAGTCATGCTAACAACCATGTTCTCCGGGTTCGGTGTTTCTAGTATCAAAAGCCCACCAGGCTTGAGAACACGAAATGCTTCGTGCACCAATATCTGGAGAGAATCGAATGGTATATGTTCTATAATATGAAAGCCTGAGACCACAACCACACTTTCATCTGGTAGCTTCTTTAAATGCTCGGCAGCATCCTCCTTTGTGGCTGAAAGCCCAGCGCTCTGACATGCTGTAAGCATCTCCTCGTCGAGATCGACGCCGTGAGCCTCAAACCCCTCCTCTTCCATAAGCTCCAGCCACTCACCTCTACCGCATCCCAGATCTACCACCTTTCGATCTTCATAGATCGCCTTCAGTGGTTTAACAAATAGCATATAAGCACGTAATCTGGACTTGATCAAATCACGCGAGCCGCGGAAGCGATCCTCAAATGCAAGATAAAAATTATCATCCATGAACTGGACACCTTACTTAATGTCAACCTCTACGCCTTAAATGGCGTGGCTCCTCCCTGGAGCTATAGTTCAGAGACAATAGAGGATTCCGGCCGCAAGTTCGGATTACTACTGAATGATCTAACATAAATCGATTGCCTCTCGTCAATCCATTCCTCTGATCGTCACATTTTGCACCGCTATGCTCAGACATCGCTGGTCAGGGTTGTTCAGCTCCTTGATATCGCACGGCCGCTCGCAGCCCTCTGGCACATGAAGACGTACTGTATTTGCACCCTTCATCAGCGGGATAGATACCGTCACATTCTTGAACTCTGCGCTTGGAACAGATAGACGCGCCGCCAGCTCATCGCCCGCATATATCTCAAGGGTGCGCGTGCGGTGGAAGCTCATCGCCTGCAACGACAGATTGGCACTGCTGTTATCTGTGGAGATGGTCGCAAGCGTTGCGTCGGACTGCATCCAGCGGGTGGGGACGCCGTACCAGGATTCAAGGCTGTGAAAGCCGTCTTTTAGATGGATATCACTATTCTGTATATCCTTTAGGCGCACGAAATTCGGAATTGAGCAAATACTTTTTATGCCGTTTAGGGGTGATACCATACCTGCATTAAACGTCCTCGTTATTTGTGTATCTTTCCAATCCCACAACCTATCCGGATGATAATCAACGTTTGGCTCTCCATCCCAATTGCCGCTTGGGTAATAAAACGCACCCACAAACTGCACACAGAGGGACCATATCAAAATAAGGAAGATGGCAATATAAGCAACCATATTTTTTCTAACTTTAACATTAAAATTGATCTTGTTTATAAATACACCCAAATATATTGTTAAAGCCGGGAGCATATCTGTCAGAAATCTCGGTCCGTAACACCCGCCGGCCCACCAAATATTAAAAGCACTGTACATAAAGACCTGAGCTAAACATGAAACACCAAGTAATAATAAAAACTCTTTAGTTCTTTTACTTGACAGTTTGAATATATTAAAAAATCCTAGAATCGAGAGCAGCATAACTGGAGTGTAAACGAACAACCCTCTGCTTGGACTGAATAACAGCCCCATCAGCCGGGCAAAGATTTCGGAACTGAAATCAAAGCTATTTAGCAGAGTACTGTATCCGCCAAAAAGATTCCCAAAATAATGAATATTATATAAAAGAAACGGGATTCCAGATAAAAGTGCACCAAAAATATAATACCCGATCCTCATATCGTTTAATCTGAGTATATAATAAATAAATGGTATCAATAAGATGGCATCTGCTGGCCTGTTAAATACAAATAATCCTGAAAGAGTGCCCAGGAGAATAATCAGTCGATTAGAGGCTTGCTTTTCGTTTAGTAAGACTAGGAAAATTGATGCTGCCAGGAGAAGCTCACCCAGCCCATGCTGCCAGAGTGCCTGACTACTTATTGTCCATGTATTTGTTCCAAATGCAAAAATCAAAGCAACAAAGGCCGAAGTTCTTCTTGGCACTAGCTCTTTCAAGGCTAAATAAACGAAAACAACAGACACAGATGCTATTAAAGAGGCAGAAAGTTTCTCCATAATAGAGACCGTTAGCGAAAAACCTGGATAAAATAGATCGATGGGACAGCTGTTTAACTTTAGAAACACATAAGGAATTACGTAGAATGGTGTAACCAATACCGGTATGACGATTGGATATGATGATAGATAATGTCCGCCATTATTTGCAAAAAAATAAATACCGTAGTTGTTAAATGCATAATAGTGGTAGAAACGATCAAAATACAAACTGTGATCTTCTAATATGCTGAACGGCAATAATGAAGCCGGAATTGTATCGCCGGATGGTATAGGTCTGAAATTTATGTTGTATACAAAATAAACTAAGCAAAATAAGCAAAGCAGCTCATGCCTCTTTACGAGATCGATCAATTTCCGTGCTGCTCCACTGAAAGCCCTCGTTTCCATCCTGTTATCACCTTTGCTCAGGACCTCGCAATCATTATCAATCCTGTTATAATTATTAAAGTTCCAATGAACTTATTTGTCCCAATGCTCTCCTTCAGCAGCATGCTCGATAGCAACAAAACGAGCACATAAGTTAAAGAGATAAATGGATACACAAAGCTCAGATCTTTTTTGGAGAGCGCTATCAACCAGAATATTGTGCTCAGCCCGTACATCACAAAGCCTAGAAGTACAAAAGGGTTGAGCAAGGCCGAAACCAAAGATGAGAGAGATAGAGTCCCAATCTGGTTCATCCCAAATTTCCAGGCTACCTGGCCTATGGCCGCAAAGATCACACTGATGAGAATTATCATGATCGTATTCATAGAATCCTCCGGGGTGCGGGGGTAGCGGAAACCCCGGTCTTCAGGCCGGGGAGGAGCGTACCCCGCCCGGTTATCAGATACATATAAATCCCATGAACTTTTATATCAATATGATGCTTCAAACTTTGATGATTAAGCTCAATCCAACTGAAGAGCAGTATCGGATGCTTCTTGATACCATGCACCGATTTAATAAGGCCTGCAATGAGATAGCTGATACTGTTTTTCAGATGCGCAAAGCTAACAAGGTTGAAGTGCATCACGCGGTCTACTACGATATTCGCAGAAAGTACGGACTTTCCGCACAGCTTACCGTACGTGCCATTTCCAAGGTCGTCGAAGCCTATAAACGCGATAAGTCTATCAAGCCACAATTCCGTCCCGATGGGGCTATCGTCTACGATCAGAGAATTCTTTCTTGGAAGGGGCTTGAGGCCGTATCCATAATCACTCTTCAAGGAAGGCAGATTGTGCCTATTGTGATCGGAAACTACCAAAGGCCTAGACTTGATAGGGTTCGTGGTCAGGCTGATTTGATCTTCGTCAACGGTATCTTCTACCTTGGCGTGGTCGTTGAGGTCACCGAAGAACCTCAGTACAAACCCCAGGGCGTTCTTGGCGTGGATATTGGTATCAAGTATCTTGCTGTCGATTCCGACGGTGAGGTACACACAGGAGAGAAGCTCAACAAGGTTCGAGAGCGAACAGATTCCTTGAAGTCTAGGCTTCAATCCAAGGGAACCAAATCGGCAAAGAGGCATCTTAAGAAGCTTTCCAAGAAGACCGCCCGGTTTACTAAGGACGCAAACCATTGTATCTCTAAGAAGCTTGTTGCGAAAGCCAAAGACACCTTTAGAGCTATTGCCATTGAAGATCTCGATGGCATTAGATCCAGGGTTATGGTTAGAAAGGCTCAGCGTCGCAACTTGCATACTTGGGGCTTCTATCAGCTCCGGCAGTTCTTGGCATACAAAGCGGCTATCGCCGGTGTGCCTCTGATCTTGGTTGATCCTAGAAACACATCCAGGACTTGCCCGTCTTGCGGGCACGTCTCTAAGGCTAATAGGCCTACCAGAGACGAATTCCTGTGTGAATCCTGTGGCTTCGCTGGGCCTGCGGATTACATAGCTGCTATGAACATAGCATTTAGGGCCGATGTCAACCGGCCTATTGTGTCGGGGCATAGTACCGCCTCAGTCGCAAGCTCCGTCATTTAGGGCGGAGTGGTTGACTTTGCATACCTCATTAGGGCCTACCTCTAACGAATATTGTGAACATAGGGGAAAACCGCTTATAACCTAACCAGGCGCTCTTCAATTCTGTCCAGCTTCTTTGTGAGATAGTCCACTATCAATCCCAGAGAGATCAACTGAACGCCGACAAGTATCAGAAAAGCTGCGAACACTGGATAATACTCATGAGATATCACTCCAAACTGCAACTTCTCGTAGACAGCTATAGAGCCGGTTATCAGGCCGATGACGATGGATATCGTAGATGGCAGGAGTATCATCTTGGATAGCAGAGACGTCTCTGAGTAGGCTACGGAGAGCAGAGCCACCATCATCCGCGCCCCATCCTTGATGGGATTCAGCTTGGACCTTCCGACGCGCTCTCTGTACTCAATCGGTATCTCTACGATCTTGTAGCCCAGCTTTGCCGCCCTTACAGTCATCTTGGTTTCAAACTCAAGGCTCCTTGCGTTGACATCCAGCTTGTCGAACATCTCCCTTCGTAAGGCCCTCATCCCGGTCTGGCTGTCCTGGATCCTCATGCAGCTTATGTACGTTGCAATAAATGAGAAGATATTGTTCCCAAGCCGGTTGATTGCAGGTATGTTATGCCTCTGATTTAACCTTGCGCCAAGAGCAAGATCTGCTCCGTCTTCTATCGCCTTGACAAGATCTGGAACATATCTTGCAGGATATGTGTAGTCTGCATCGGTAAATATTATTATCTCTCCGCTGGCATGCTCCACACCAGTCCTCAGGGCAGCCACTTTTCCCCGATTGACCTCGTGCCTGAAAAGCTTAACCTTTTCACAAATGCACATCTTTGCGGCCTCATAGGTCCCATCAGTGGAGCCGTCATCTACCACTATGATCTCATCTACATACTCAAGATACTCCTTTATCACCAGAGGCAGGCCCTTCTCCTCGTTGAAGGCGGGAACCACAAGTGATGTTCTCATATGCTCACATCACTCAACATGCATCCATCGCAATAACGCTCCAAAGCCCTCAGATTTCGAACAATATTCCCCAAGCTCGAGTTCCTGCACTCCAGTATTATATTTGGGCATGAAAGCTGTGGAAGACACTTCAGCATATCGCTCTTCAACGGTTCGAGGTGCAGATCTGACACACCATCATTCTCATGCAGATGAATCCCCACTACATGCTCGCGCACACAGGATATAAAATCATCTACTGTAAAGCCGAGCCTTCGTGAGGCTATCTTCAGGTGACCTAGATCCAGCAACACATGCAACTCTGGAAATACATCCAAGAGCTCCTCAAACTCCCGAGGCCCGGTCATCATGTATGCATCATTTCTGTGCTCTAGATTCTCAATTGCGACCGCAACTCTGTGCTCTCTGGCATAAGAGAGGATGCTCTCAATGGATTCTGCAAGTACTTCAAAAGCCTTCTCGTAGGGCACCACAGACCCGTACAGGTCAAAGCTTCCATCCAGTGTGCCGTGTACCCGGAAGCCCGGATGAAACGAGTAGATGGAGACGCCCAGATAGCTACATAGATCTATTGCCGCCCTACATACCTCTAGACTTCGATCTCGAATGATCTTATCCTGGGCAGCGATGTTCATGATAAACGGGTCTCTAGCAGGCGGAAAGTAGTTGTGTACGATGAAGTTCATGCCGCGATATTGGCTCAGCAGACTATGTACATCCTTGATGTGCTCATGGCTGCTACCAAGCTCGATATTCTTGATCCCCGCACGGCTATACAGATCCAGCACGTGCGCGAGGTCCCTGCAGCCCTTCAGGCAGGATGTGGAGGCATATACCTTCAATTGACTTCTCCTCCAGCGGACCTGAACCAATCCACAGTGCGCCTGAGACCCTCCTCCAGGGCGACCTTCGGCCTCCAGCCAAGCAGTTCATTCGCCCTGGTTATATCTGGTCTGCGACGCAAAGGATCGTCCTGTGGTAGGGGATGATATGTGAGGGGGGAGTTAGAGCCGGTTATTTTTAAGATGGCTCTTGCCACATCGATTATCTTAGTCTCCCTGTCGCTGCCGATGTTCACCACTGCTCCGCCAGCTCCCTCGACAGATGCAAGCCTAAGCAGGCCTTCAACCTGGTCTGTAACGTAGGTGAAGCTCCTGGTCTGCCCGCCATCTCCGAAGATGGTTACGGGCTTTCCGGATAGCGCCTGAGATATGAACCTTGGAAGAGCCCGGGCGTAGATGCCATCCCCCCTGATTCTTGGTCCATATGTGTTGAAGATGCGAGCTATCCTTGTATCCAGGCCGTGCTGCCTTCTGTATGCGACAGCATATGCCTCCCCACATCGCTTTGCCTCATCGTAGCATCCCCTGGGCCCGACAGGGTTGACACTGCCTGGATAGCTCTCAGGTGTGGGCACTATCTCCGGATTTCCATAGACCTCGCTGGTGGATGTATATAAGAGCCTGGCGCTATGCTCTCTCGCGATCTCCAATGATGCCATCATCCCTAAGGTGTTAGCTCTCAGTATCTCTATCGGATAGTGCTCGAACTCGAATGGCGAGGCTCTGCTTGCCATGTGTATAACCAGGTCCAGCTTTTTATCGATGGTTATGGGTTCGGATATATCATGCTTTATGAATCTGAAGCCATCGGCATCGAGAAGATGCGATATGTTGGGCAGAAGCCCGCTGGAGAGGTTGTCCACGCAGATAACCTCTGCGCCCTGTGAGATGAGAACGTCGCATACCCACGAACCTAAAAAGCCTGCACCACCGGTGACAAACACGCACTGATCCTGAAAAGATATGTTTCCCAGATCACTATTGATTCCCTCGATCTCCTTCTTATTATTCCAATCCATAAAGAACTGCCTCAGTCGCTCTCGGTTATTCTCTCAGAAGATCCTTCATGAATGCCTTCAGCTCATCCGCAAACTCCTCTCTTGCGATGGCCAGCTCAATACTCGATTTCATCCAGCCCAATTTGTCGCCGATATCATAACGCTGGCAGCGGGTTACGAGGCCGATAGATCCACTGAAGCGTCTCAGAGCATCTGTGAGCTGTAACTCATTTCCATATCCAGGTTGTACCTCCCTAAGAACATCAAAGATCTCTGGCATGAGGATGTATCTGCCTATTGCCCCTAGATCAGAGGGTGCTTTCTCAGCAGATGGCTTCTCCACGATATCCATTATCTCGTATACGCCATCTTCGATGGCCATGCCAGAGATAATTCCATAGTCCTTTATCTTATTCTTAGGAACCCTCTCCACAGCTATTATCGTCCTCTGGTACTTTTCAAATGCATCCATCATCTGACTTGTACAGCTCTTAGCCCCCTCGGATGGGACCGTTATGGTATCTCCGAGCAGCACTGCAAACGGCTCACCACCGCAGTGCCTCTCTGCATGCAGGACGGCATCCCCAAGACCCCTCTGCTCTTTCTGCCTGATGTAGTGAATATCCGCCAGATTGGAGATGGTCTTGTCCTGGTCGAAGAGCTTTGTATCATTTCTCTTA